>Ga0187884_10000578_pt1 | contig 36204 bp, 30 predicted proteins | sample June2016WEW_20_4_FD_132983 | JGI IMG/M metagenome (GOLD analysis project Ga0187884, IMG submission 132983) | Peatland microbial communities from SPRUCE experiment site at the Marcell Experimental Forest, Minnesota, USA - June2016WEW_20_40 | ecosystem: Environmental > Terrestrial > Soil >...
GCGATCTGCTTGAGGCGTTCGCCGTCGCGGGCGTTCAGTAGGATGCTGACTGTCTGGGCCATGGCTCCAGACTCGCACGCCTCCACGACTTTGTGAATCCTATGTCTGGCTCAATGCACTAGCGCGCGGGCTCTCCGGCTTCGCGCTGCGCGCCGGCCAAGCGCGGGTCGGCGTCGAACAGCCAAGAGACGAGTTTGGAAATCGCGATAAAGTCCTGCCCGCGCCGGCTAATGCGATAACGGCCGCCGGTGTCCTCGACATTACCGATATCCGTTTGTTCGCGCAGACGCCGGCCGATCTGCTGGTAATCGCCGATATAGACCTTGACGAAGAGACGGCTCATGTCTTCGGTGGAATAGCTTTCATCTGGATTGGCGGCCATTTCGCCGAGCATGAAAATGCTCACGGAGCGATCGACCGTCACGGGCCCTACGACGAGAAAGCAGATGTTGAACGACAGCGAGAGAACCGCCGCGCAAAAGGCGTCGCGGCCGTTCAACTCGTGGCGTCCCCAACATTTGATCAGCGCGGCGAGAAGCGCGAACAGAATGACGAATGTCACGCCCGCGAGCACCAGACCGCGAAAAAACAGCGCGCCGATGCTTTTGAGCAAGCCGGCTTTGAACAAGGCGGCGAACGTGACGAATCCCGTGAAAATGCCAAAAGTATAAAGCCCAGCGAGAGCTGCTAGCGCGAGGGCCAGGGCGGCGAAACGGGATGTCGGTGTCATGGTGCGCGCCCGGCCATTTGGTTGGGGAGGGCTGCGACGGGGATGAGCCGCACGCCGCTGGATTCGTAATCCGGCTTGGCTTGCCAGACCCAGGATGAGGGTTGGCTCCAAACGGGATCGTCAGAGCTCACGACAAGTTCGTCGATATGGTTTTTCGTCGCGCGGTTCTTAACGTCCTCGGCGGAGAGCTGGTCCTCGAAAATGGGCGCAAGTTCGCTCAGCCGCCCGGAGACCAAGTCGAAATCCGCGCCGAAGAGACTTCCGAACCTGTCGGAAACGGCGACTGGATTGCGGCTATAGAGGCCGAAGGCGGTGGCGCGCGTCGAGATGCTGGGCTCGTGCGGATTGTGCTGCAGGACCGCCTGCGGCGGCAGATGGGTGTTGGCCCAGGCGTAGGCGAGGCGTAGCGCGTGCTGGGTGCCGGCATTGCCGCCAAACACTTGCACGGAGTGCGGGAGCACTGGCAAGAAAGCGTAATAAGCGCGTAGACCAATCAACGCGTAGAGAGAGGTCGCATAGCCGGCGCTCAGGAGCGCCTTCATGGCGAGTGGAATTGGTTTTGGCCGGAATCGTTCCAGCCAGGCGGCGGTCCACATCAAGCCCGCCGTCATGGGAAACAGCATGACCCGCCAGCCGAGATCGTTGTTGAAAATGATCGACCGCAAAAACGATCCGATGACGAGGCCCGCGAAGGCACATGTCGTGATCGCACGCGCGAGTTCGTTATGCGGCAGGGCTTGTCCGCGCGTGTCGCGCCAATAGAGCCAGGCGCCGGCAAAGAGGACGCCGAATCCCAAGAAATAGTTCAGCGGCAGGCATATGAACCGGGCCACGTTCTGCATGATGCCGGGTCCGAATAGGCCGTCGGCGGGCCTAAAGCTGTGGACCGTGAGGGTGACAGGTATGCCGCCGCTCCGGCCCACGCTCAAATCGTGGATTTGCGGTGCCGCGAGAACGAGAGCGATAAGACCGATGACGGCAAGCGCCACCACTGCGCGCCAGCGCCGTTCGGCGACGAGAAGAGCGAACCAGAAGGCGGCGCCGGCCACCGCCGCGAATGTAACCCAGATCGACAATCCCAACGCCGAGGCGAAAGCCATTGCGGCCAAAATGGCAGCGGAGGCGCTTCGCCGGAGATTTGCCCCGAAACAATCGGCGGCCGCCATGAAGCCGAAGAGAATGGCGATCAGCGCCGTCGTATGATGGGGAACCCAGATCACGGATTCGAACCATCCGGTGATTTGCTCGCTCCAAGAGGCGGGGTCGGCCACCCACTTTCCCTTCCAGAGGCCGATGATCAGAACGGGCAGGACGTCGAGCCCCGAGGCCGCGAGAATCAGCAGGACCAGGTTCGACCGGCGGCCGGAATCCGCTTGGGGGAGATAGCCGCCGCGTTCGAGAACCAGCCGCATCGCGGCGAACAGGCCAATACCGGTCCAGAACGTCAAGCCCCCGGTGGCCGCCTTGGCATCGGCCAACCCGCCGCAAAGCCGCTGCGAAAGAGCGGCGATCGTGTAGAAGAAGTAATAATAGCTGACGCGTTCGGGACGCAGGAAAAAGGGATCGAGCGGCGGCGTGCCGGTATCGTGGATGGCCTGCACGGTTGCCGCATGTTTCACCGTGTCGAAGCTCGTGAACGGCTGATAGAGGATCGAGCCGGTGTCGAAGTCGATCCATTCGAACATCACGATGGCGAACCAAACCGCCGTGAGCGCGATGGCCGCGCGTGAGGGCGCGACGCGCCAATGTGTCTTGAAGGCCAGCAGGATGGCAAGGGCCGCGAGCCCCAGGTTGAAGGCGAGGGCGCTGTCGAGGCTTGTGAAGCGCGTCGCCATACTGTCGAGCAGGGGCAACAAGGCCGAGCCCGTGACAAGTCCGGTGAGCAGTTTTTCCGAGGTGGGCGCCTGCCGGAAGCCAAGCGCGTCGAAACAAAACGCGAGGCACATTCCAGGCAACAACAGAATCAGGCCATAGGATAGGACCGAAAGAGTAAAACCGCCTGCATCGACGAGAGTGAAATTCATCACGCGCCGGCCTTCCTCATTTTCGGTTTCCTCCCGGAGCTAGGGACGGCTCGACCCCCGCCGCGCGCGATTCTACATCTCGAGCGTTAACGTTTCCGGATGTTTTGCGCTCTGCGAAAGGCGGCGCATAAGTCCGGTTTGATGGTCTCGCATAAGCGGGATAGCTTTGGCTGGACCGTGAGGAGAAGCGAGCGTGACGCAGGATCGGCGGCCGGACGAGTCTGACGCGCCGCGCGAGGGGCGCGATCTCTTCATCCGGGCCGGCACGCCGGCGTTCCGGCGCATGAGCTTGGCTCTGGCGGCGGCTGGTTTCTCGACTTACGCCTTGTTGTATTGCGTCCAACCGCTCTTGCCGGTTTTTTCCCGGGATCTCCATGTTGCGCCCAGCGTGTCGAGCCTCTCGCTCTCGGTCACCACGGCGACGTTGGCGGTTTCCATGTTGGTGGCGGGCCGTCTCTCCGATGTGCGCGGCCGCAAGCCCTTGATGGCGGTTTCGCTATTCGCGGCCGGTATTTTGACTGTTTTGTCGGCCTTCGCGCCCAGTTGGACGCTGCTTTTGATCGTCAGGGCTCTGACAGGCGTGGCCATGGCAGGGGTTCCGGCTGTCGCCATGGCCTATCTCGCGGAGGAAATTCACCCCCGAGATCTCGGCGCCGCGATGGGGCTCTATATCGCGGGCAATGCTTATGGCGGCATGTCGGGGCGGGTTCTCTCGGGCGTGATCGCCGATGCGACCGGCTCCTGGCGGATGGTGCTGGGCGCGCTTGGTCTCATGGGAATCGCGGCGGCGGTGCTCTTTGCCGTCCTCTTGCCGCCGTCGCGCCGCTTTACGGCGGAGGCCGGCCTTTCTCCTGGCCATCTCGTCCGAGCTTTCGCGGTCCACTTTCGCGACCCCGGCCTGATCCAGCTTTTTCTCGTCCCCTTCTTGCTGATGGGGGCCTTTATCGCGACTTATAATTATTTGAGTTACCGGCTGATCGAGCCGCCGTTCAACCTGTCGCAATCGCTGTCGGGCGCGATTTTTCTCGTTTATTTACTGGGCGGCCCGGCGTCGGCCTGGTTTGGACGGCTGGGCGGGCGCCATGGGCGCGGCCGGTGGATGGGTCTCGCCATGGCCCTGATGCTCGCGGGTTTGGCTTTGACGGCCTCGGCCAACATCGTGGTCACCATATCGGGTATTGCCGCGTTCACGTGCGGGTTTTTTGGCGCGCATTCGATTGCCAGCGGCTGGGTTGGCCACCGGGCACAGGTGGCTCGTGCCCAAGCGGCCTCGATCTATCTCTTTGCTTATTACGTGGGCTCGAGCCTGTTCGGCTCGCTTGGCGGGCTATTCTGGTCGCGCTTCGGTTGGCCCGGCATCATGGCCCTCGTCGCCGTCCTGGTCTTGGCGGCGATGGGTTTGGCTTACAGCCTCGAGATCCGCGAAAAGCGCGAAATACGAATGGCGGATTAGCCTTTTAGCGGAGGTCACCGTGCCCGGACAGCGCGTCGCGCGGGAGCCTCCTGCCGCCCGGCGGATTGGCTTCTATCCTCGCCGAGTTGAAACCGGCTCATGAGAAGATCGAGTTCGGCGGTCTCGTGGACCATTTCTTGGCTGATGGAGGCTGCCTCCTGGACCATCCCGGCATTTTGCTGAGTGACCTGATCCATATGAGTCACGGCCGTATTGATCTCTTTCAGTCCCGTGGCTTGCTCCAGCGCCGAAGCCGTGATCTCCGCGACGACCTCGCTGATGTCGGTAATGCCTGCGATGATTTTATGAAGGGCTTCGCCAGTGAGACCGACCAGTTGAACGCCGCGATTGACATGGGCAGCGGATTCCGAAATCAGCGTTTTGATTTCCTTGGCAGCCTCGGCCGATCTTTGCGCGAGCGCACGCACCTCGGAGGCGACCACCGCAAAGCCGCGTCCGGCATCGCCGGCACGTGCGGCCTCGACGCCGGCATTGAGCGCCAAAAGATTTGTCTGGAATGCTATTTCGTCGATCACGCCAATAATTTGGTTGATTTTATTGGATGATCGCGCGACGCCGCTCATCGTATCGACCGCATCGCGGACGACCTGACCGGACTGTTCGGCATTGGCTTTTGTGGCCGCCACAACTTCGCGCGCGTGAGTGGCGCCATCGGCCGTGCGCCTTACGGTGGTCATGATTTGACTTAAGGCGGCTGCCGTTTCTTCAAGACTTGCCGCTTGTTGTTCGGTGCGCCGCGAGAGGTCGCCGGCCGTTTTCGCGATATTTTCGGTTCCCTGACGGATCGTCGAGCCAGCCGCGACGGTTTGGGACAGCACGCTTTGAAGTTGCTCGACGGCTGCGTTGAAATTTTCGCGCAATTGATCAATCGCGCCGGGCAGCTTTTTCTCGATTTTGTAGGTTAGATCGCCGTTGGAAAGTGCGGACAGCGCGGTGCCCAAGCTGGAGCAAGCTCCCGTAAGTTGTTCGGCGATTTGTCGGGCCTGCTCCTCCCGTTCTTTTTGCAGTGTCGCTTTTGCTTCTTGCTCGGCGGTCGTGTCCCGCAGGGTTTCGATCACGGCGATCAACTGGCCGTTCGCGTCTAAAATGGCGGAGGCGTCGATGATCAGGTACCGGCTTCGCGATAGCATTGGCATATTGCACCAATTCTCAGCCCTGCGCGCCGTCTTTTGACCTTCGTCCAACTGGACGGCGTAAAGGTTTTTGCTTTTCGCTTCGGCTACCATGTCGGCGAAGAACAGGTCCGCCAGGCAGGGACGCGCGTGCTCGTAAAAAGCGCGCCAATGATCTCGAGTATTCAGGAGTTGCGAGGCGGGGACGCCGGTTAGCTCTTCTGCCGCTTTGTTCCAGAGCACGACGCGCCTATTCTTATCGAGGACAAATGCCGGGACCACCATGGTCTCAAGTATTTGAGCCTCGTCGGGTAGGCCGCTGTTTTTGTTCTGTCTTCCCCAGGAGAAGCGCATTGGCAGACGATCCCTTGCTCTCTTATTATCAAGGATTTATTTAAATCATTAAGTGCCTTGTTGTTTAAAAAACGGTTAAGTTTATAGTGGGAAATATTAATACGCTTATGTACAAAGGTACAATAGCAGTGAGATTGGCATTCGTAATTATGCACGTTAAAATCGCATATCAATAATGTGTTCTGCTGTCTGGTGAAACGTATTCCTTTTGGAAAGTGGTTCTCCGGCTGACACCCGGGAGTTTGTCTACGGCAAAGTTTCCGTGGGGGATCACGGGTTGGCGAGGGATCTGAATGTTCTTATTCATCCTGAAAGCGCGGGATCGAAGGACGATCTTGGTGGAGATGTCGGGCCACGTAAGCAAGGCCCAAGCCCACCGGCTTGCTTGACTCCGCGCCGCGCTGATGCGAACTCGCGCTCCCATGAACTCACTTTTTCTCATTTGGCCTCGATCATGAGAGCTTTCATTTTTCCTGGACAGGGCTCGCAGTCCATTGGCATGGGCAAGGCTCTTGCCGGTCAGTTCGCCTCCGCCCGCGCGGTGTTCGACGAGGTCGATCACGCGCTCGGTCAAAATCTATCGGCTCTCATGTTCGAGGGCGCGGAGAGCGAACTCACGCTGACGGCCAATGCGCAGCCGGCCCTGATGGCGGTGAGCCTTGCCGCCGTCGCTGTCTTGAAGGCCGAGGCTGGGCTCGATCTCAAGCGCGATGCCGCTTTTGTCGCGGGGCACTCCTTGGGGGAATATTCCGCTCTGGCCGCTGCCGGATCGCTCAGCTTGGCGGCTGCCGCGCGGCTCCTGCGGTTGCGCGGCCAAGCCATGCAGGCGGCGGTTCCCGTTGGTGCCGGCGCCATGGCGGCCTTCATCGGGATCGAGATCGAGGCCGCGCGCGAGATCGCGGCCGAGGCGGAAGCCTCGGGGGCGGGGGTCTGCCAAGTCGCCAACGACAATGGCGGCGGCCAAGTGGTTGTCTCCGGGGCGGCGGCGGCCGTTGCTCGGGCGATCGAAATCGCCAAGGCGCGCGGCGTGAAGCGGGCCATTCCCCTGCCGGTTTCCGCGCCGTTCCATTGCTCCTTGATGCAGCCTGCCGCCGAGGCGATGGCGGACGCGCTGGCTAATTTCGAAATCAAGGCGCCCGAGGTGCCGCTGGTCGCCAATGTGCTCGCGGCGCCCGTGAGCGATCCGGCTGAAATCCGGGACCTGCTCGTACGCCAGGTGACGGCGACCGTGCGTTGGCGCGAGAGCATGAGCTATATGGCGGGGCAGGGCGTGACGCTCTTCGTCGAATGCGGCGCGGGCAAGGTTCTCTCGGGCCTCGTCAAGCGGATCGCGGAGAATGCCACGGGACTGCCTGTCGGCACGCCCGGCGATATCGACCTTTATAAAACGCGGTGCGCGGTTTAAACGCGCCGCAGGAGACTTTTGACCATGTTCGATCTTACGGGAAAAACCGCTCTTGTTACGGGCGCCAGCGGAGGGATTGGCCGCGCCATCGCGGAAGCCTTGCATGCGCAAGGCGCGTCCGTGGTCCTATCGGGCCGGCGGCGGGAGCAGCTCGATGCGCTGGTGGCGGAACTCGGCAGCCGGGCCTTTGCCGTGCCCTGCGATCTCGCCGATAGCGCGGCCGTGGAGGGGCTGGTGCCCGCGGCGGAGGCGGCGGCTGGTGCTCCCATCGATATTCTCGTGAACAATGGCGGCGTGACCCGCGACAATCTCTTCATGCGAATGAAGGACGAGGAGTGGGACAACGTCATCGCGGTCAATCTGACGAGCGGCTTCCGGCTCGCCCGGGCCTGCCTCAAGGGGATGATGCGCCGGCGTTACGGCCGCATCATTTCGATCACGTCGATCGTGGGAACCACGGGCAATGCGGGGCAGGCCAATTACGCCGCCTCGAAAGCCGGGACCACCGGGATGATCAAAAGTATCGCCGGCGAGGCCGCGACCCGGAACGTGACTGCCAATTGCGTCGCGCCGGGCTTTATCGAGACGCCCATGACCGATGTGCTGAACGAAAAGCAAAAAACAGCGATCCTCGCCGCCGTCCCCATGCAAAGGCTCGGGCAGGGCACCGATATTGCCGCTGCGGTTGTATATCTCGCCAGTGCGGAGGCGGCCTACGTCACCGGGCAAACACTCCACGTAAATGGTGGAATGGCAATGATATAAACAAGTTAGGTGATTTCACAGCCCGCGTTCATGGTGCTCGCCATGTCCGAATAAGTGTGGTAGTGACGCCAACTTGGATTGCCGGGTCAGTTTACGAAAACCCGTGAAAATGGAAAGTCGAGGCTCGACGGCGGCTTTTCCGGTCTCTAGTGAAGATGTCGCCAATTTGGAGTCTGCGAATACCGAGAAGGCACTGGGGTCTTGGCACCAGTGGCATGCAGTCTCCCAAGACCCTTAAGGATGAGGATTAAAAACGATGAGCGAAGTCGCCGAGCGCGTGAAGAAAATTGTGATCGAACATCTCGGCGTTGATGCCGACAAGGTTGTCGATGGTGCTAATTTCATCGAAGATCTTGGGGCCGATTCGCTCGACACTGTCGAGCTCGTGATGGCTTTCGAGGAAGAGTTTGGGGTCGAAATCCCCGATGACGCCGCCGAGACGATCCTGACGGTCGGTGATGCCGTCAAGTTCCTGGAAAAGGCGACGGCGGCGTCCTGAGGCTTGTTGGACGGCTCCACATCCTTTCGGATTTGGTGGAGGTGTCCTGGCCCGAAGTCTTGCCTGGATTGCTGTCTGGCGGTCCCGGCAGGAGACCGGCGCCGAGGCCGGATCGCTTGGTTTTTTTCCGGGGTGCCAGCTTCCGTGACCGCATTGATTCCGTGCTGAAACATGCGGGAGATGCGGCTTCGGGTTGTGGCTAACTTCGGCGTAGTGCGGCACCGGCACGCCCGGCTAGAGGATTTCCCAAGAAAGTTGCAGACTTTTTTGATCGAGGAAATGCTCTAACGTCTTTAAAAAGAGCGGTTTCTTATTACTTAGGTGGTCCCACCCAAGTGGTAAGCACTCCAGCTGAACAGCGAGCGTTGTTTGCCGCCCCGGCGGTTCTACCGGGGTGAACGGTGCTCGAGAGCCTTTTCCACTTGAGTGGACACACCCAGGTGATAAGAAGAAATCGCTCTGTCTTTTAAGAGGTTGAATGTGCTCCATAAGAGCCGGTCCGGCTTTCCTGGAGCATGCTCTTAGGTATCTTGGACGTTCTCTCGTGAAAGTCGCGGCGCTACCGTAGATTTTCCGGGTGGTGTAACTTCCATTAATTCATCAAGGTCGCGTATGCGAAGGGTTGTCGTTACAGGTCTTGGGTTGGTCACGCCTCTCGCCTCCGGTGTCGAGGCGACGTGGGCACGTTTGCTCGCCGGCGAAAGCGGGGCTGGTCCTATTCGTGGGTTTCAGTCTGACGATCTCGGCTGCCAGGTCGCGATGCAAGTGCCTCGTGGCGATGGCACCGAGGGGACTTTCAATCCAGACCTCTGGATGGAGCCCAAAGACCAGCGCAAGGTCGACGATTTCATTCTGTTTGGGGTTTCGGCCGCGACGCAGGCTCTAGCCGACGCCAATTGGAAGCCCGAAACCTACAAAGACCAGATCGAGACCGGCGTTGTGATGGGCGCGGGCATCGGGGGGCTCGGCGGGATTTACGAGCAATCGATCATCCTCGAGGAGAAGGGGCCGCGCCGCGTCTCTCCGTTCTTCGTCACGGGCCGGATCATCAATTTGGTGAGCGGCTATGTTTCCATTCAGCATCAACTGAGGGGGCCAAACCTCGCCGTGGTGACGGCTTGCTCCTCGGGAACCCATTCCATTGGCGATGCCGCCCGGTTGATCGCCTTGGGGGATGCCGAGGTCATGGTGGCGGGCGGCGCCGAATCGACCGTGAACCGGCTGGGGATCGCGGGTTTCACCGCATGCCGCGCGCTTTCGACAGCATTCAACGACCGGCCTCAAGAGGCTTCCCGCCCGTTCGACCGGGATCGCGATGGATTTGTCATGGGCGAAGGCGCTGGTGCCATGGTCCTCGAGGAATATGAGCACGCCAAGGCGCGTGGCGCGAAAATCTACGCGGAAGTCGTCGGTTATGGCATGTCGGGCGATGCCTATCACATCACCGCGCCGATGGAGAGCGGCGACGGCGCGTTCCGCGCGATGGAAGCGGCCATCAAGCGCGCTGGGATCACGGCCGCGGATATCGATTATATCAATGCTCACGGCACTTCGACTCCACTTGGCGACGAGATCGAGCTGAACACGGTTCAGCGCTTGATCGGCGAGGGGAAGAGCAATGTGTCGATGTCCTCGACCAAATCGGCGGTTGGGCATTTGCTCGGTGCCGCGGGGGCCGTCGAGGCGATCTTTTGTGTGCTGGCGCTGCGGGATCAGATCGTTCCCCCGACGCTCAATCTCCACAATCCTCCCGATTTCACGCGGATCGATCTCGTCCCGCTCGAGGCCCGCAAACGGAACGTCGACTATGTCATGTCGAATTCCTTCGGGTTCGGCGGCACCAATGCGTGCCTGATCTTTACGCATCCGCGCTAGAGCATGTCCCGAAAAAGTTGCAGACTTTTTCGATTGAGGACATGCTCTACTTCTTCGTTTGTATTGGAGCATGTCCCGAAAAAGTTGCAGACTTTTTCGATTGAGGACATGCTCTACTTCTTCGTTTGTATTGGAGCATGTCCCGAAAAAGTTGCAGACTTTTTCGATCGAGGACATGTTTTCACTTCTTAAGAAGAAAGCGATTTCCTGTCGCTTGGGTGGGGCCATCCAAGCGGAACGCGCTCTAGGGCTCTGTCTTTTCGCCTTATTAGCGCTTCGGCGCTATGTGATAAAAGTCCAGCGGCTTTGCGCTTCCCCCCGCTTTCGCCATAATGGCGGTTACTGTTGAACTGGTTCGTGGTCCCGGTGTGAGAGGATGCGTAACGCGCATGAACGCTTTGCTTCCCCCCGCCGGTCAAGAGAGCATGCCGGCTGACCCGGACCGCTCCTCAACAGATCGATATTCGCTTGGCCGTAGAATGACACCACAAAGTCCCAACGAAGCTCTTCAACCGGAAGCCGCCCCGCCGCCGCCGCCGTTGCCGCCGCGCGCAAAGCGCAGGCGTCTGTCGGCGCTGAGCGGATTCTTGTCGTTTGTGCTGATCGCGGCGATTGGCGCCATGGTTGGCGTCGTCTTGGGCGAAGCGCGCCTCCGCGAGCCGGGACCGCTGGCGGCGGATAAGGTCGTTTTTATCCAGAAGGGCTCTTCCGAGGACATTGTCGATAAGCTCGCGGAAGAGGGGGTTATCGATAGCCCCATCGTTTTCCAAGTCGCCTTGGCCCTCAAGAATTTGCGCGGCGACAAAGAGCGGTTGAAGGCTGGTGAATATCTCTTCAAGCGCCAGGCGAGCGTCGACGATGTGCTGGCCACGCTGGTCGCGGGCAAACAGATCCTTCATGCGATCACGGTTCCCGAAGGGCTGACCAGTCAGCAGGTCGTCCAGCGTCTGCATGACAGCGATGTCTTGACCGGTGACATCCGCGACGCGCCGAAGGAAGGCTCGATTCTGCCGGAAACCTATAAAGTCGCGCGGGGCACCACGCGCTCGGAATTGCTTCTCAAGATGAAGGACGATCAGCGCCGGACCGTCGATCAGATCTGGGCGCGGCGCGCGCCCGATCTTCCCCTCCGTTCGCCCTACGAACTCGTGACGCTTGCTTCCATCGTCGAGAAGGAAACCGGCAAAGCCGACGAGCGTTCGCGCGTCGCGGGCGTTTTCATCAACCGTTTGAAAAAGCGGATGAGGCTGCAATCCGATCCGACCATCGTTTATGGCCTGGTTGGCGGGCAGGGCACTTTGGGCCACTCGATTTCCCGCGCCGAGCTGGATAAGCCGACGCCTTATAATACCTATACGATCGACGGTCTGCCGCCGGGGCCGATCGACAATCCCGGCCGCGCCGCGCTCGAGGCGGTCGCCAATCCCTCGCGCACGGCGGATCTCTATTTCGTCGCCGATGGAACGGGGGGACATGCGTTCGCCGAAACCATCGAGCAGCATGCCAAAAATGTCCAACGCTGGCGCCAGTTGGAACATGACGCCAAGGAGAAGACGACAAACGATATCGACAAGGTCGAGCCCTCCGCCTTTCCCCTGGTTCCGCCCAAGTCCAATCAGCGCACGGATGCTTCGGGGAGTGTTTTTGGCGGCCTGCCATCGCGTTCCGACGTGACCGAACCTAAAATGCATGTGCTCTCTTTCCTCGATCCGGCCGCGCCCGTCACCCTGAAGGCCTTCGCGTCCATGGATTTGGGCAGCGTGCGCCAAAAGCCGGCGGCCAAGGGCAAATCATCCGCCCCTATCGTGCTCGGGCCAGGCTTCGATCCGGATGGCCTCTCGATCAAGGGCGCCCGGCCGGCGGCTGTCTTGGATGGGCCGGTGAACTCCGTCAGCGACGATCCCGCCCCCAGCGCTCCTGGATCGCCAGGTGACGCCGCAAAATCCGCGGTGGCCGGCGATACGACCGGGACCGAAACGCAAAATGGCCCGGCCAAGCAGCCGCCCGAGCACCCGAAGATCTACGACGTGTCCGAGGGCACGGCCATCGATCCTCTGCGCGCAAAGAACTACGATTTGAATTCGGCGAAGACTGTTCCTGTGCTTGGGACAACCGGCCCCTAAGCTCCCGTTCCATGCCGGTCCGCCGCTGTCTCCGACCTGAAGTATCGAGCACCCATGATCAATAGCATGACCGGCTTCGCCTCGGCCGCCGGCACAACGCCAAACGGGCGTTGGTCTTGGGAGATCAAGACCGTCAATGCCAAGGGTCTCGACGTGCGATTGCGCGTGCCGCCGGGTTTCGACGCGGTGGAAATCGAGGCGCGGCGGATGATTGGCGCGCGCTTGGCGCGCGGCACATGTCACGCCACGCTGAGCATCGTCCGCGAGGCTCCGGCGACGCAGGTGCGGGTCAATATGACGGTCTTGCGGGCTTTGATGCGCGAGCTCGATGGAATCACGGTGCCCCCCACCATCCGCTCGGCCTCGCTCGATGGGATCTTGTCGCTACGCGGGGTCATCGAGACGTTGGACGCGCTACCGGACGAGGGGGTGCTCGAGGCCTTGCGCAGCGAATCACTTGTTGGCCTCGACGGCGCCTTGACGGCCTTGAGCACGATGCGGGCCGGCGAGGGAAAAGCGCTTCTCCCTATTCTCCAGGAGCGGCTCGACGCGATCGCGCGCTTGACGGAGACCGCCGACAAAGCCCCGCAGCGTCAGGCCGCCGCCGTGCGGGAGAAACTGGCGCAAAGCATTGCCGCTTTGACCGAGCGCTTTCAGCTCGACCCCGATCGTCTGCATCAAGAGGCGCTGATTCTGGCCGCCAAAGCGGATGTGCGGGAGGAGCTGGACCGGCTGGCCGCCCACACCGGCGCGGCGCGCGAGCTGTTGGCAGCAGCCGGCGCGGTGGGCCGGCGCCTCGATTTCCTGGCGCAAGAACTCGCGCGCGAGGCCAATACGTTTTGCGCTAAGGCGAATGATGCGGCTTTAACTGCGATAGGGCTTGAACTTCGCGTCGAGATCGAGCAGTTCCGGGAGCAGGTTCAGAATATCGAGTGAGCGCCATGACCGTCGAGGATAAGCACCCCCCTAAGCGGCTATTGGCTGACGAGGTGCCGGGAAACACCATGCGCCGGGGGTTCATCCTCATTTTGTCATCGCCCTCGGGCGCCGGCAAGACGACGCTGACGCGCATGCTGTTGCAACGTCACGAGTTGGACCTCAACCTCTCGATCTCGGTCACGACCCGGGCGCGCCGGAGCAGCGAGGTCGACGGCATCCATTACCGCTTCATCAAACAGAAGCAGTTCGAGGCCTTGCGCGACGCCGGCGAACTCTTGGAATGGGCCGAAGTTCACGGCAATTTCTATGGCACCCCGCGCGAGCCGGTCGAACAGATCCTCGCCCTGGGACGCGACGTTCTGTTCGATATCGATTATCAGGGCACGCAGCAGGTGAAGGCCAAAACCGGCATTGATGCCGTGACGATCTTCATCTTGCCGCCGTCCATGGCCGAATTGCAGGCGCGTCTCGAGCGGCGCGCGGAAGATCCGCCGGAAATCATCGCCCGCCGTCTCGCCGAGGCCCGCAATGAAATCCAGCGCTGGACCCAATATGATTATGTCCTGATCAACGACGATATCCAGGACACATTTGCCGCGCTGCTTGCGATCATCGAAGCCGAGCGCCGCCGCGCCACCCGCTCCAAAGAGGCCATCGGCCGGTTCGTGGATCAATTGTTGGCGTAGGGCATGTCCCACAAAAGTTGCAGGCTTTTGTGATCGAGGACATGCTCTATCTTCTTGTAAAGAGGACGAGTTCTTATTGCGTGGGTGGCCCACCCAGGTGGAATGTACTCCTGGGACGATCCCTTCCCCTACTGATTCGCCTCCGCGTGAATCTCGAGGCGGCTGAGGATGGCGGAGGGGTTCCCGAGCAGGCTGATGTCGGTGACGCCGAGGCCATCCTTGGCGGTGACGCTGATATGGAGGTTTTTCGGCGCGGCGATGAATTTCGCCACGGCCGCGCCGACGGTCTTGAGGGCGGGATCGTTGCCTGCCGCTTCCGGGAGTTGGACGGCGAAGAAGTCTTCTTCCGTGCTGCGTTCCTCCGCGACACTTTTGCCGTTCTGATTTGCCTTCAACACGAGGGCTTTGTCGAACAGACCGGTGTTTTCGACCCGCAGATCGATATGTTTCAGCAGCACGGCCAAAGCCGAGGCCTTGGCAATCGACGGATTGCTCGAAAAAATTCCCTTGTTCACATTGACGAGATCGATCGCCAAGGTGAGCGATCCGAGGCCGATGCCGTTGACGTTGAATCGTTTCACCGTGAGCGTCTCGGCGCCCTGATCGAATTTCGAGGCGACCGCGGCGGAAATGTTCAAGCTTTTATAGCCCATCGCGAGCAGTTCCTTGGCGGCGGCTTTGTCGCCGCCCGGAAGATCGAAGGTGAGCTGATCGAGCGTGACGGTCCCCTGGACCGGCTGTTGGCCGGGGAGCGAGTCGCTCGTCGAGCCGATATGGGCAATATTGAATTTCACCTCGGAGAGGGTGCCGTCCTCGCCAGGCGTGTTGATATCCACGACCAACCCATCGAGGTCCGCTTTGGCCGCGGACGGGAGATGATCCGTCGTGAGATCGCTGATGGATTCGCTATCCGCGGGCTTGTCGAGCGCCGGGACGTAAAGATTGACGAGATCGAGCGTGGCCATGGACGCCTTGACGCGTGCGGCGTCCAAGAGAAAGTCGTGGATCGCGAGGGTGCCGAATCTGCGGTTCTTGTATCCATCGAATGCGATCTTGCCGATGCTGGCCTTGACGGGGCCGTTCTCGTCCGTGGTGGCGACCGTGACTTTTTCGATGGCGAACGAGCTGGCCTCGTAGGAGGATAAAATATCTTCGGCGACGGCTTTCGAGCGCTCGGCTTTCGCCTCGTCGTCGTCCGGCGCATCGTTTTTTTCCGCCTTTTGCAGCGCCTTGAAATCGGTCTTCAAGGGCCTGGCCTCGAGGCCCTTCTCCGTGATCGCGGCAATGGTCACCACGTTGTGGTTCGCGCCGTTGGTGAGCGAAATATCGTGGATGGTCAGCGCGTCCGCGAGGGGCGTGAGCGGTTCGGCATCGTCGAGGCGCTGGCTGTTGAGCAAGTGGTCCAGCAAAGCCAGGTCGAGCCCCGAAGCCTCGATCGCTCCCGTTTTGACGGCGCCGGCGGCCTTGACGCCAAGGCCCGACACCGTGAGGCCTGCCGTGCTCGCCGTGCCGATCCGCCCATTCGCGACATTGCCGAGCTGAAGCTGCGCGATCTCGCCATGGACGTTCCCATCAGCAGTCTTTTTGTCGCTGGTGATCCCCGAGATGGTGATGGACGTTGCGTTGATTTTCTTGAGCCGGGTTCCCAAAGTTTCCGGGTTTTTAGGGTCGAACAGGGTGGTAAGATCGCTATTGCTCAGGCTGGTGCCGGTCAGATCGATCTTCTTGACGAGATAAGTATTGGCCTCTGTCGTGATGGTCACATCGGAGGCCGAGGCCGTGCCGGTGCCACCGGGCGCTTGGGGCTGGTCCGCGATTTGGAGGACGCTCCCTTGTCGCGCTTTTGCGTCCAAGGACAGCGTGAGGAGGCGCGCATAGACATGCACCGAGCCGTTGGTCAGGCTCACATCGTGGAGCGTCACGCGGCCATGGGCTGCATCGGTGTCGATTGCGCCGAACTCGAGAGCGCCGGGGGCTCCCATGAGCCGCGCGAGGGCGGTCTGTCCGGTCAAGGCGGCGGTACCCTGGTTCAGGGTGACGCCGCTTGCGAGGGCCAAGCCAAGGGCGGCCGCGATCCCGAGAGTTTTCCGTGCCATTCACAATCCCCGGCTTCCGCCAACGGATCAGTCCGCGGCGGGATGATCTTAGTCACAAACAAACGGCGATTCACGCAAGACCGCGACGCTTGGAAAATGCTGCAGTGCTTGGAAAATAAGACGCGCGACATATAAATCGCATTTTGCGGACTATGCTCCCGCCTAAATCGCGAAGCTCGTTCCACAGCCGCAGGACGCCGTTGCCTGGGGATTGTGGATTTTGAAGGCGCTGCCCATCAGATCGCTGACATAATCGATATGCGAGCCCTTGAGATATTCGAACGAAACTTGATCGATCAGCACGGTCGCGCCTTCGGCTTCCAGCACGATGTCATCGGCCTCGCGCTTGGTCGTGATGTCGTAGGTATATTGAAAGCCCGAACAGCCTCCGCCATCGACGCCGACCCGCAGCGCCGCGCCGGGGGCCTCGTCCTTCAGGATTTCCGCGACGCGCCGGGCCGCGGAGGCGGTCAGGACGACAGGGGTCTCGGTCAGGGTCTCGGTCATGTCGCTGCTTCCTGTTGGCGGGGTTTGGCACTCGAGATGCAAAATCCGTGGCGGGCCGTATTTCGTAAGGTTCCCGGCGCTATTTTAGCCGCGCCGGTTTCAAAATGCCGGCAAACTTCGAAAAGTTCGCTCCGGGAGGCGTAACTTCGCCTGAACCGCGTAAAAGACTTGCGCCCTTGCTCTGTTAGAAGATACGAGCGCGATGTCGCATTCGCAACAGGTGAGCGCTTTCCGCCGGACGGGAAAGCCGGCCGGATGGGCCGGAACGGAGATCGGATGTCCGCCTCAGCAAGGCCCCGCGCCCCCTATGCCGCGAGCCCGGAGACGAGCCAGGGCCGCTTGCTGCCGGAGCCGTCCTCCCCCACGCGGTCGGAATTCCAGCGCGACCGCGACCGGATCATCCATTCGACCGCCTTTCGCAGGCTCGCGCACAAGACCCAGGTTTTCGTGCCGCACGAAGGCGACCATTACCGGACTCGCCTCACCCATTCGATCGAAGTCGGCCAGCTTGCCCGCGCTTTGTCGCGCTCGCTGGGCCTCGACGAAGACCTCGCCGAGGCCATTGCCCTCGCCCATGATCTCGGCCACACGCCATTCGGCCATACCGGCGAGGATATGCTGGACGAGCTGATGGCGGACCATGGCGGGTTCGACCATAATGCGCAGACGCTGCGAATCGTTACGAAGCTCGAGCGCCGCTATGCGATGTTCGACGGGCTCAACCTGACATTCGAGACCATCGAGGGGTTGGCCAAGCATAATGGGCCTCTACTGCGGGCCGATGGCACGCCGTTGGACGCCGGCGCCAAGGCAATCCCCGGCGTGTTCCTGGAACTGGATGCGCAACGCTCGCTTGGGCTTGCGCGTTTTGCCTCCGCCGAGGCGCAAAGCGCGGCGCTGGCCGACGACATCGCCTATAATGCCCACGATATCGACGATGGGCTTCGCGCGGGAATTTTGGCTCTGGAGGATTGCCGGGCCGTCCCGTTCATCGGGGCCTTGCTGGACGAAGTGGACCGGAGCTATCCCAAGCTCGATCAGAGCCGGCGGATCCATGAATTGACCCGCCGTCTGATCACGCGGTTCGTCGAGGATGCGATTGCCGAGAGCACCCGCCGCCTCGAGGGCCTTGGCTCGCTCGACGCCGTGCGCGATCAAGCCCATGCCGTCATCGCCTTTTCGCCGGCGATGTTGGAGGCGGAGGCGCAGATCAAGGCGTTTCTTTTCGCCAAAATGTACCGCCAGCGCGACATGATGCGGGTCCGCGAGGGCGCGGCATCGGTGGTGGCGGGCCTGTTTCGATATTTTATCGCCAAGCCGGAGGCGATGCCGCCGGAATGGCTGGCCGCCACGCTGGCAGTCTCCGGCAGCGACGCGGCGGACCGCCGGGCGCGGCTCGTCTGCGACTATATCGCCGGCATGACCGACCGTTATGCACTGGCCGAGCACCGCCGCTATTTTGACGCTACGCCCGAATTGCGTTACGGCGCACGCCCATAGGGCGCTTTCCACCAGGGTGAAATCACCCAGGTGATAAGAAATCGCTCTTCATTATAAGAAGTTAGAACATTTCCTCGATCACAAAAGTCTGCAGCTTTTGTGGGAAATGCTCTAGGCTTTCGCGCACCTCGTACAAATGGCCATCTCCGCATGAATATTTTCGCGATTTTCCATGAGCGCGCCGCCGCCATCCTGTCCCGCATCGCCGGCGAGGGCCGGCTGCCGGAAGGGCTCGATTTCACGCGATTTGTCGTCGAGCCGCCGCGCGATCTCGCGCATGGGGATCTCGCGATCAACGCGGCCATGGTCTATGCCAAGGAGGCCAAGGCGTCGTTTGGCAATCCGCGCCAGCTCGCGGCCGAGATCGCCTTCGCTCTGGCCGCGGACGCCGATGTCGCCCAGGCCGAGGTCGCGGGACCTGGTTTTATCAATGTGACGCTCAAGCCCGAGGTCTATGCGCGCTTGCTTCAAGCGATTCTCGTCGAGGGCAGGGCGTTTGGCCGGGGCACTGCCGATCCGTCGCCCGTGAATGTGGAATATGTTTCCGCCAATCCGACCGGGCCGATGCATGTCGGCCATGGGCGTGGCGCCGTCTTCGGGGATGCCTTGGCAAGCCTGCTCGCCTTTTCCGGCCGTGCCGTCACCAAGGAATATTACATCAACGACGCCGGCGCGCAGGTCGACGTGCTCGCGCGCTCCGCTTATTTGCGCTACCGCGGAGCGTTGGGCGAGAGCGTGGGTGCGATCCCCGAGGGTCTCTATCCCGGTGATTATCTCATACCGGCCGGTGTCGCCCTCGCCCGGCAGTTTGGCCCTACGCTGCGTGAGCTGCCGGAAAGCGAATGGCTGCCCAAAATTCGCCCAGTGGTCATCGATGCCATGATGGCGATGATCCGCGACGATCTCGCCGCGCTGAACATCGTGCACGACGTGTTTTTCTCGGAGTGGTCGCTGGTTTTGGGCGGGCAGGGCGACGTGGTCGCCGCCGCCATCGCCGATTTGCGGGCCAAGGGCCTCGTCTACGAAGGCCGCCTGCCGCCGCCGAAGGGCCAGATCCCGGAAGACTGGGAAGATCGGGAACAGACCTTGTTCCGGTCAAGCGGTTTCGGCGACGATGTCGACCGGCCGCTTCTGAAATCGGACGGATCCTACACCTATTTCGCCTCTGATATCGCGTACCACAAGACCAAGATCGACCGGGGGTTCCGCGATCTGATCGATGTCTGGGGCGCCGATCATGGTGGCTACGTCAAGCGGATGCAGGCGGCGGTCAAGGCTCTGTCCGGCGGCCAGGCGGTTCTCGACGTCAAGCTCTGCCAGCTCGTCAAGCTGATGCGCGGCGGCGAGCCGGTGAAAATGTCCAAACGCTCCGGCGATTTCGTGACTCTGCGGGAGGTCGTCGACGAAGTCGGTTTCGATGCCGTGCGTTTCATGATGTTGTTTCGCAAGAATGACGCGCCGCTCGAATTCGATCTCGCCAAAGTTTTGGAGCAGTCCAAGGATAATCCGGTCTTTTACGTGCAATACGCCTATGCCCGGACCAAATCCGCGGAGCGGCAAGCGCTGGTGGCCTTTCCTGATCTTAATATGAGCAATGAAAGCTTGGCCAAAAGCGATTTCACCCTACTTGGCGATGAAGGTGAGGAGCATTTGATCAAGCAGATCGCGCAATTCCCGCGCGTTATCGAAGCAGCGGCTCATTCACATGAGCCGCATAGGCTTGCGTTCTACCTCCACGATCTTGCCTCAGTCTTCCATTCGCACTGGACTCGTGGTAAAGATCAGCCGCAATTACGCTTTGTTAATCTTGAAAGTAGAGAGTTAACCCGTGCGCGGCTCGCCATGGTTTCGGCCATTGGCGGCGTCATTGCCGCCGGACTCCATATTCTCGGAGTTTCGGCGCCCTTGGAAATGCGCTGACGGTGCAATTCACGCCGGCTTTATGCCCGTTTTGTGACTTGTGCCGTGTTTGTGCCTCGACTTGGCCGTTTTGATCTGTGATCTTACGGCGGGGTGAGGGGGATTACGCGTTGACAAGCGATGGGGGGAACCCCTCGCGGCACGAGGTTACAGAGTATGAACGAGCCCGTGACGAAATCACGTCCGCAGATCGATGTCGAAGAATTCGAACGCTATCTGCGTGAGACCACGAAAGCGCCGCTGTCCCAAGAGGACGATCCGCTGGCCGAATTGGCCCGGCTCGTGAGCAATAGCCGCGACCCTTACGATGAAGTTTTTTTGCGCGGAGGCGAGGGCGCTTCGGGCCACGATTCTCCAGACTCGCGCCGCCCGGCCATCGATTTCGCCGCGATCGAAGCGGGCTTGCGCGGTTCCCTGCCGGGTCATGAGGCGGAACAAGCCCATGCGGCAGGACTCTATCCGCAAGGGGCTTACACGGACGGGAACCAGGGTTATTACGATCCGCGGGGCGCCGCTTCGTCCGATGAACAGCAGAATTGGGGACAATCCGCTCCGGCCACGCCGTCCTATCCCGCGCAACGCTCGCGCCGTCCGGTCTATGCGATGGCCGCCGTTATCCTTATCGGTGTCGCCGGCATTGGTATCGCTTTCGCCTACAAGGGGAATAATAGCGGCCCGCGCGAGGTCGCCATGATCAAGGCCGCCCCGGGCCCCGCGAAGATTCAGCCCCCGGCGGATGCTCCGGCCGATCAACCGGCCCGTGATGGGTCGGTCGTCGATAATGCGCAGCAGCCGGCTCCGACTAAGACGGTGACGCGCGAAGAGCAGCCCGTGGATTTGGCGCAGAACGTTCAAAACGCGCCGCGCGATACGTCCAATGGAATTACCCCGATCTATAATTTTGGCATGTCCGGCGCGAATGCCGAGGGTGCTCCCCCGGCTGCCGGCGTTCCCGGCTCTCCACCGGGCGCGAGCGCGGCCGGGTCGAGCGATACGCATGGGGCCGCCGGCGATATGCAGCCGATCCGGGTGAAGACGCGGTCCTATCGTCCCGATGGAACGCCGATCCCGGGCGATCATATTCCCACGGCCGCGATCGATAATGCGGCGGCGCCGCCAGCCAAGCCCAATACGGCCGCTGTCGCGAAAGCCTCCACGCCTAAGGCGCAGACCCCGGCAAAAACCACCACACGGGCGGCGCCCGCCGCCAAGCCTGTGGTCGCGGCCAAGCCTGTCGCACCCAAGCCTATCGTGACCGCCGCGCGCGAACCGGACGCGCCGACGGATTTGACCCCCGCGACCGCGCGTCCCGCCCCCAAGCCTGTCAAACCCGCGAAGCCGGTGAAGATCGCCGATGCGGCGGAAGATGCCGCGGCGCCCCGGCCGGCTGCCGTCGCCACGCAAGCCGGCAGCGGTGGATTCACGGTGCAACTTGCCGCGCCGGGCTCCGAGGCCGAAGCCAAGCAGACATCCGCGCGTCTCGAACAAAAATTCGTCAGCGAATTGGATGGCCACCATTTGGCGACGTATAAAGCGGTGAGCAATGGCAAGACGGTTTACCGCGTTCGCGCCGGCGGCATGACGCGCGAGGAAGCGGCCGGTCTCTGCGACAAGTTGAAGGCGAGCGGCGGTTCCTGCTTCATCGCCAAGAACTGACACCAGCTCTGACGGGTAAGCCATGGTACGCGCCTTTGTCTGCGGATGCCTTGGCACTGCGTTGAGCGCTAGAGAGCGCGCCTTCCTGAGGGAGGCCGCTCCTCTCGGCGTCATCCTCTTTAAGCGAAATATCGGGACACCGGACGAAGTCCTTGCCCTGACGTCTGAAATCCGTTCGATTTTAGGGCGGGATGACGCCTTTGTCCTTGTCGATCAAGAAGGCGGGCGCGTGCAGCGCTTGAGCGCTCCGCATTGGCGGCGCTATCCTCCGGCCGCTCGTTTTGCCGCATCCGCTCCCGGTCTCGACGAGCGGATCGCGATGGTCCAGTTGGCCGCGCGGCTCATGGCGGCGGATTTGCGCGCCGTGGGGATCGATGTGGATTGCCTGCCGGTGCTCGACGTGCCGGCCAAGGGCAGCCACGATGTGATCGGCGACCGCGCCTATAGCCGGGACCCGGAAGAGGTTGCCCAGCTTGGCCGTGCCGCAGCCGAGGGACTGCTCGACGGCGGTGTTTTGCCGATCATGAAACATATTCCCGGCCATGGCCGGGCGGGGGCCGACAGCCATCTCGATCTGCCCGTCGTGGACGCGCCTCTGGAACAGCTCGTCACGGGCGATTTTCTGCCGTTTCACCGCAATGCGAGCCTGCCTGCGGCCATGACCGCGCATGTCGTCTATACCGCGCTCGACCCGGACCATCCCGCCACCATCTCGCCCATCGTCATTTCCGATATTGTGCGGGGCGCGATCGGCTTCGACGGGCTATTGTTCAGCGACGATCTCTCGATGAAGGCTTTGCCCGGTACGTTTTCCGGGAAGGCCGAGGCGCTTTTTGCGGCGGGCGTCGATATCGCGCTGCATTGCAATGGCGATCAGGCCGAGGCGGAAGCCGTGGCCTCGGCCTCGCCGCTGCTCCAGGGCGAGGCTTTGGCGCGGGTGGAGCGGGCGCTCGCGGCCCGCCGGAGGCCGGTTCTGGACTTCGATCCTGTGGACGCCGCGCTTCGCCTTCAACGCGTGCTTGCGGCCCAGGCTTGATTGGTTAAGGATTCATTTCGTCTCCCCGCTGGTGCGTGGATGGAGTGAGTGAATGGCTGGTGAGCCGGTTTTCGAGGCCGAAGCCGCGGCGGATGCAGCGGACAGCGAGCGTTTCTTCGTCGATGTCGATGGGTTCGAAGGACCGCTCGACTTGTTGCTGGAGCTTGCCCGCCGCCAGAAGGTCGATCTCCATCGCGTTTCCATCCTCGATCTCGCAAATCAGTATCTCGCCTTTGTCGATCAGGCTCGCAAAGTGCGCTTGGAGCTTGCCGCCGATTATCTCGTGATGGCGGCTTGGCTGGCTTATCTCAAGTCGCGTCTTCTCCTGCCCCGCGCCGCCAAGGACGACGAGCCTGAAGCGGGCGATCTCGCCGCGGCCCTTGCCGCGCGGCTGCAGCGGCTGGAAGTCATCCGGCTGGCCGCCCAGGCCTTGGCGGCACGGCCCCGGCTCGGGCACGATTTCACGACGCGCGGTTGCCCCGACGAGACCATTTTGGAGGGCGGGCCGCCGCTTTGGGAGGCCAGCATCTACGATCTCATCTCGGCCTATGCCAAGCAGCGGCAAAAGCGGGCCTTGACCGAAGTCAGGTTGAAAAAGCGGCTCGTCTGGTCGCTTATCGATGCCCGCGAGGCGATCCAGCGCCTGGCCGGCGTTGCCTTGGATTGGATGGTCTTGGACGATTATCTCCTTGCTTATTGCGTCGCGCCCGACATGCGCCGCACCGTGAAAGCCTCGGCCTTTTGCGCGACGCTGGAGATGGTGCGCGAAGGGCATTTGTCGTTGCGCCAGGATGAGGCTTTCGCGCCGCTCTGGGTCAAGAGCCGCGATGCCGGCTACCGGCAGGCCGGGCGTCATGGCGCGATGGGGACGGGCTGATGGCTGAAATCGCGCGCCTTTTTCCCGATGTCGAACAGAAGCGCGGCGATGCCGAGGCCAAGGCTCTGGCCGAGGCCGTGCGGATCGCCGAGGCCTTGCTGTTCTCGGCAACCGAACCCATGCCCGAGGCCGAGATCGCCAAGCGCCTGCCGGACCCGGCGAGCGCCGGGGCGGTGCTGGCCAAGTTGCGGGAGGATTATGCCCATCGCGGCGTCGTGCTCGTGCGGGTGGGCTCGAAATGGATTTTCAGGACGGCGAGCGATCTCGGCTGGCTGCTCTCGCCCGCCGGGCGCGAGGTCAAGAAGCTGTCCCGCGCGGCGCTCGAAACCTTGGCGATCATCGCCTATCACCAGCCGGCCACCCGTGCCGAGATCGAGGATATCCGCGGCGTCGCCATCTCCAAGGGCACGCTGGATGTGTTGATGGAGACCGGCTGGGTCAAGCTGCGCGGACGCCGCCGCTCGCCCGGCCGTCCCATCACATATGGCACGACCGACGGATTCCTCCTGCATTTCGGCCTGGAATCCATTACCGATCTGCCCGGCCTCGAGGAACTGCGCGGCGCCGGCCTGTTCGATGGCCGCTTGCCCCCCAGTTTCAGCGTCCCTCAACCCCACGACGGCGCCTTGCAAGAGGATGAGGATCCGCTGGACGCGGAGGAGGCCGGGGAGGAGACGGACGAGGATCTCTATGCGCCCGAGGATGGCGAGGAAGACGGGCCGGATCTGGTGATCGACGATCCCGATTCGCTGGACCGGGACCCGTTTGCGTGAAAGGGAATGATTCCTTCGCCCGCTCGCGGGAGAAGGTGTCGCGGCGTAGCCGTGACGGATGAGGGCGGTTCAGCCTCTGTTAGGTTTACCGGCAAGAAACAATGACAGGGCCGCGCTCACCGGGGCCCTCATCCGATCCTTGCTGGCGCAAGGACCACCTTCTCCCACGAGTGGGAGAAGGAGACGCCCGCTGGTTTACGGAGACCCAGGGATCCTCCATGTCCGCCAAACCGGCCGTTGGGATCCTCCTCCCCAAATTTTCTCCCACCGCCCTGAACAAATTTTTCAGCGACAGTCTCCTGAAAACCTGAGAGAAAGCGCAACTTTCCCGCTCTTATCCTGGACGAGGTTTTGTCATGAACGCTGCTGCGCTAAATCCGGCCGCCAAATTAGATGTCGTGCGCCCTTCCGGCGATGGCGGCTTGATCATCGATGGCAAGATCGCCTCGGAGCAGGTCTTGGCCGAAGTGGCGGAGCGCACCAAGGTTCTGGCCGCGCGCGGCACGGTCCCCGGCCTCGCCGTCATTCTCGTGGGCGAAAACCCGGCGAGCCAGGTCTATGTGGGGGCCAAGGGCAAGGCGGCGAAGTCTTGCGGGTTTCACTCGGTCCAGCATGATTTGGCGGCGACCACCACCGAGGCCGAGCTTCTCGCGTTGATCGCGAGCCTCAATGCCGATCCCGCGATCCACGGGATTCTGGTGCAGTTGCCGCTGCCGGAGGGCATTGATTCCACCAAGGTTCTCGAAGCCGTCTCGCCGGCGAAGGATGTCGATGGCTTTCATCCCGTCAACGTCGGCCTGCTTGGCGTCGGCGATATCTCCCGCGCGCTCGTGCCCTGCACGCCGGCGGGCAGCCTCGTGCTGATCGAAAAGACCGCCGCGGCGTTGGGCGTCAAGCTCGACGGCATGGAGGCGGTCGTCGTCGGCCGCTCCAACATCGTGGGCAAGCCGATGGTGCAGTTGCTGCTCTCGAAGAACATGACGGTGACGATCGCGCATTCCCGCACCAAGGATTTGCCCGGCACCGTGCGCCGCGCCGATCTCGTGGTCGCCGCTGTCGGGCGCCCTGAAATGATCAAGGGCGATTGGATCAAGCCCGGCGCGATCGTGATCGATGTCGGCATCAACCGCGTGCCCGGCGAGGGTTTGAATGCGCAGGGTAAGCCGAAGACCAAGCTCGTCGGTGACGTCGATTACGCCGGCTGCATCAAAAATGCCGCCGCCATCACCCCCGTTCCCGGCGGCGTCGGCCCGATGACGATCGCGATGCTGATGTCCAACACACTACGCTCGGCGGAACGCGCGGCCGGATAAGTTTGGCTTAGAGCATGTCCCGAAAAAGTTGCAGACTTTTTCGATCGAGGACATGCTCTAACTGCATAATAAAAAAGCGAATTCTCTTCGCTTTGGTGGTTCCACCAAAGCGGAAAGCGCTCTAGGATGAAAGATCGAAAACAGCGCTGTCCGTCGTGGACAGCGCTGTTTTGCAATGCGATAAACCTTCAGAGGCGTTCTGGAGGCATTCCCTTGAAATCAGTGTGTCTCGCTCTTTTCATCTTGAGCCTGACTGTCCGCGCCGAGGCCGCCGAGTTTCCATTGGCGCTCGACGGGGGAAAGCCCGCCGCCTCGATCACGCTACCCGATGATTGGAAGCCGAGGGACGGTGCCCATGGCGTCGAAGGGACATCGCCAGATGGCCTGTTGTTCCTCGTCGCCAAGATCATCAAGCCGGATGAACAAGCCGCCGCCAATTATAACGACGAGACCACGGCGTATTTCGAAGAGCAGGGCGTGGCTTTTTCCGCTGTGAAAGAAGACGCCGATCCCAAGACCACGGATACCGACACGAAGATCAACGGGCTCGATACATTCGTCTCGCGGCTCGACGAGGCCACGGCCTTCAAGGGCGCCCCCACGGTGGTGACCTATTACGCCATTCCCCTCGGTGAGACGCAGACCCTCAATATCGTCACCAGGGGGCCGTCCGGCGATCAAAAGCTACCCGCGATTGTCGCGACGGTGAAGGCGCTTCCCTGATCGCGGATTTAGAGCGCGTTCCGCTTTGGTGGAGTCACCAAGGCGACAGGAACTCGCTCTTTTACTAAGGAGTTAGGGCATGTCCTCGATCGAAAAAGTCCGCAACTTTTTCTGGACATGCCCTAGCGCGCCGGCACTGTCCCGAAATCCGGCGAAACGTCGGGCTGATCGAACGTGCCCTTGATGTCGAAGGCGAGCCAGGGCGGCGGGGCGTCTGGATCGACGGCGGTCGTGGGCGCCGCGGCGGTCATGCGGAGATCCAATGCGCGGGAGTCGAGAGCGGCCTTACCCTCGACCTTGAGGTTGGCATCCGGACCTTGCAAGAGTCCGTCGTCGATGGAGACATCTCCGCCCGATATATTGACCCCGAGCGACAAGGCCGTGAACGGTGTCCGGCCGTTGCGCAACGCGGACAGCACGGTATCGGGGCGTTTGCGCGCGATTTCACGCAATCCATGGCCGATATCGACGTCGGATAATTCGCCGTTGGCGGCACGGGCTTTGACCCAGCCATGGAGACCGGTGATCAACTCCCGCACGTTCGCGCCATTGGTTTCCAAATTGCCGGAGGCCGAAAGCGTGCCGCTCGCGCGTTGACGGCCCAAGACATCCCAGCTCAGCGCCGATACGTCGGCCTCGCCCAGCGAACCCGTGGCGCGAAGGCTGACACCGGACTCCGAGAGACCAATCGAGGCCCGGCCCTTGATCGTGCCGCCATAGGCCTTGCCCGCCACCAATGCGACTTCGGTTCGATTGTCGCGTGTGATCACCGCCAGGGCTGCGTCGTCGATTGCCACGGGGGGTGCGCGAAGATGGGTCGCGGAAATGCGCAGGTCGAGGTCCAAACGGTCTTGTCGATCGAAGTTCAGCCGTTTCGCCGTCCAATGCCGGCTGGAATCGAGCAATTGGGGCATGCTGTCCAAAAAGGGAGCGAGCGACAATTGTTCCGTCGCCAGCGTGCCCGACAGCGACGGGGTTTCTCGGCTGTCTTGGTAAGCCAGTGTGCCTTCGTAATCGTTGCCGTCGAGGTGCAAACTCAGGTTTTGCAGATCGATCGCGCCGCCGCCGATCACGGCATCGCTGGCGAGCGTGAGATTGGCGAAAGGGGCGGGGAGGGGCATTTTGTAACCGCCTAGCGCCATTATGGCGGGCAGCGAGGGGGCATCGGCCGAAAGCCGGCCGCGAAATCGCAAAACCGGGGTGCTTTCGAGCGCGCCATTGGCGGAGAGGTTGAGCGAGGGCGACTGGATGCGCAGGGCCAGCGGAGACCGGTCGCCGCGCATTAGGCTGGAGGGAAGCCCGATCCAAGCCGCGACTTCGGCCGTGTCGCCTTGAAATTCGACGGTTCCCGTCAGCGCGGCCGGGGCATTGAGATTGCGCCAATCCACGGTGACATTGATATGCGAAACGGTGATCCGGCGTGCCGCCGCCCGGCTCCCGATCATGGCGCTGCCATCGCTCAGATTGACGATGCCGAGGCGTTGATCCGGCCCGGCGGGCAGGCCGGGCGCGGCGTGAAGGGCCTGGCCAATCGTGCTATCGGGAGGGATTGGCCCGCCATCGAGATCGATGCCGAGCCGGGGATGAATCAGCGTCGCTCTGCTGATCTCGAGCCGCCCTGCCAAGAGCGGAAAAAACCGCACCTCGCCCATGAACGCATCGGCATCGATGGTGAGGCTGCCCGAGGGATCGGCCAAATGCAGGCCGGCCATCGAAAGGTGCGGCTGGGGAAACAGGCCAAACCGCGCGGGACTCTTGGCTTCGAGCACGAGACCGGTGGTTGCCCGGATTTGGCTGGCCATCTCGCGTTCCAACGCGGCGGGCTCGAACACATAAGGTGCGATGCCAAAGGCCGAGGCTGCGATCAATCCGCCAAAGCCCGCGAGCACGGCAGGCAGGAGCCAACGCGGGCGATTTGCAATTGCCGCGGCTTTGGCCTCGGCCCGGCCGGTCAATGGCATGCCCTCCCAGTCATGGCAGGATCCTCATTGCGCGGCGTCCTGCTCGGCGCTGAGCATCAGCCATTCGTCTTCCGCGACGCTCAAGGCTTTGGCCAAGTCGCCGCGTTGCTTGGCGAGCTGCGCCGCGCGGGTGGGCTGGCTGATGAACGCATCCCTGTCGGACAAAGCCTTGTCGATCCGCGCGATCAGGTCTTGAAACTGGGCAATCCGTTCTTCCACCGCCATCAGGCGCTTCTTGAGCGGGATGGCTGCTCGTGGCGGCGGCGCTTTTACCACCGGCGCGGAGGCAACGACGTCCAGTTGGGCTTTCTTGCGCGGCTTGCTGTCGGAGGTGCCGAGGATCAGCGCCTTGTAATCGTCCATGTCGCCGTCGAAGGGCTTCACCGTGCCATCGGCGACTTGCCACAGGCGGTCGGCGCAAGCATCCAGCAGATAGCGGTCGTGCGAGACCAGGATCACCGCGCCTTGATAGTCGTTGATCGCCTCGATCAAGGCGGCGCGGCTGTCGATGTCGAGATGGTTCGTGGGTTCGTCGAGGATGAGCAGATGCGGCCCGGTGAAGGTCGAGAGGCCCATCAACAGCCGCGCTTTTTCGCCGCCCGACAACATCGCGACCTTGGTATCGGCCTTCACATTGGCAAAACCGAGCTGGGCGCATTTGCCCCGGATTTGCGCCTCGCTCGCGCCTTTCATCAGGGGCTGCACGCATTGATAAGGGGTCGCGCCCTCGTCGAGATCGTCGACCTGATGCTGGGCGAAAAAGCCCACCTCCAATTTCGCCGAGCGCTTCACCGTGCCGTCGAGCGGCTGCAGCCGCCCCGCGATCAGCTTGGCGAAGGTCGATTTGCCATTGCCGTTCGAGCCGAGCAACCCGATGCGGTCATCGTCCGAAATGGTGAGGTTGAGGTTTTTGAGCACCGCCTTGCCATCGTAGCCGGTGCTCGCATGGTCCATCGAAATGATCGGCGGCTTGAGCGGCTTGGCGGGCGACGGCAGGTGAAACGGCAGCACGCCGCCATCCACCAGCGCCGTCACCGGCTCCATCCTCGCCAGCATTTTGATGCGCGACTGCGCCTGCGCGGCCTTGGTGGCCGAGGCGCGGAAGCGGTCGACGAACGCCTGCAAATGCTTGCGCTGCTCGTCCTGCTTCTTCTTGTGCTTGGCCTCGATAGCCTGCTGCTCGCGCCGCTGCTTCTCGAAGCTCGTGTAGTTGCCGGTCCAGAGCGTCAGCTTGGAATGGTTGAGATGCAGAATATGGTCGCAGACGGCGTCCAGCATGTCGCGGTCATGCGATATGACGAAGATGGTCGCGGGATAGCGCTGGAGATAATCGATCAGCCAGAGCGTGCCTTCGAGATCGAGATAATTGGTCGGTTCGTCGAGCAGCAGCAAATCCGGCTCGGAAAACAGCACCGCGGCCAGCGCCACGCGCATCCGCCAGCCGCCGGAAAAAGCGGATAGCGGCCGCGCCTGCGCGTCGAAATCGAAGCCGAGACCGGCGAGAATACGGGCGGCCCGCGCCGGCGCCGCATGGGCGTTCATGTCGACGAGACGGGCATGGATGTCGGCAATGCGCTGCGGGTCGGTGGCCGTTTCGGCTTCCTCCAGCAGCTTGGTGCGCTCGAGATCGGCGGCGAGCACGAAATCGATTAGCGAGCCCGGCCCGCCCGGCGCCTCCTGCTCGACACGGCCGAGCCGCATCTGCTTGGGCAGGGTGAGCGAGCCCGTATCGGGCGAAAGCTCATCCGCGATCATCTTGAAAAGAGTGGTTTTTCCGGTCCCGTTGCGTCCGACGAAGCCAATCCGCGCGCCTTCCGGCAGCGCGGCACTGGCGTGATCGAAAAGCACGCGCGGCCCGAGGCGGAGCGTTATGTCGTTGATGTGCAGCACATCCGTCTTTTGGCCCGAAGGGACCGGGAAGGCAAGGGCGGGATGCGGCGAAGTTTGCCGGGGCGGGGGATGCGCGGGATCTGCCGGGATCAACCCTCGTTACATCCTCGGGCGCGATGACGCGTGAAGATTAGCGCGCCTTCAAACCAGCTTCACCAGCTGTTTGCCGACGTTCTTGCCCTTGAGCAGGCCGATGAAAGCCTCCGGCGCCGCCGCTAGCCCTTCCGCGATGCTCTCGCGGAAATGCAGCTTGCCCGACGCGACCAGGGTGCCGAGTTCGCGCAAAGCTTGCGGCCAGATGTCGAGATGTTCGGAGACGATGAAGCCCTCGATTTTGAGGCGCTGGACGAGGACGCGGCGGAGGTCGAGGAAGGTCGATTCATTGTTGCTATAGCCGGAGATCAGGCCGCAGACGGCGATCCGGGCAAACGGGTTGAGACGTCTCACGACGGCCGCGGTCACGGCGCCGCCAACGTTTTCGAAATAGGCATCGAGGCCCTGGGGCGCGGCGGCTTGCAACGCGGCATCGAGATCGCCGGCCTTATAGTCGAGGCAAGCGTCGAAGCCGAGGGTCTGCGTGACGTAAGCGCATTTTTCCGCGCCGCCGGCGATGCCGATGACCCGCGCGCCCTTGGCCTTGGCGAGCTGGCCCACCACGCTACCCACCGCGCCGCTCGCCGCGCTGACCGCCAGCGTTTCGCCCGCTTTTACCTTGCAGATTTTCTCGAGGCCGTACCAAGCGGTGACGCCGGGCATGCCGACGGCGCCGAGATAAGCCGAGATGGGGATCGGCAAGTCCGGCAGCTTTTGCAGATCGCGGCCGTTGCCGACCGAGAATTCCTGCCAGCCGCCGAAGCCGGATACTTTGTCGCCAGCCTTGAAGCCAGGATTGCGCGATTCCACGACTTCGCCAACCGTGCCACCGAGCATGACCTTGTCGAGCGGTTGCGGCGCGGCATAGCTCTTGGCATCGCTCATGCGGCCCCGCATGTAGGGATCGAGCGAGAGATAGTGGTGGCGCACCAAAACCTCGCCATCCGCCAGCGGCGCCAAGGTTTCCGTTTCAAGCCGGAAGTTGGCGGGGGTGACTTCGCCCGTGGGGCGGGAAGCCAGAACGATCCGGGTGTTCGTGGTCATGATTCAGTCCCGTGCAGGAAGCTTGTTCCATTACATGAGCCTGCCGGGCGGAGTTGACCAGTCTGGATTTGGCCGGCGAAACGCTGGCAGATGCCGCTATATCGGCTCAAAAACTCTCATATGCCTGCTTTTTAGGGTTCGGACTTGCCGTTGGGTCCAGAAGGATGGCCCTTCCGGTTGACCTTGGTCGAGGTGAGGAACGCTTCGGTGAATTCATCGGAGGCCAGAAGGCCGAGCACTTTGCGTAATTTCTCTGCCTTACGCTGGCCAAAGGCGGCCTCGAACCGGGTTTGCGCGATGCGCCAGAGTTTTTCGGTTTCCGCCACCTTCGTCTCGCCCGCCGGAGTTAAATTGACGCGTTTGGCGCGACGGTCGCGAGCATCCGGTGTCAGAACGATATAGCCATCGCGCGCGAGGGGCTTGAGCGTGTGGCCTAGGGCGGAAAGATCCATCACCAGCTCGTCGGCTAGTTGCCTGATGGTCGGCGCGTTCAGTTGCTTGATGTGCGTGAGCAATCCGAACTGGGTGGCGCGCAGGCCACTCGGCTGCAAAACATCGTCGAAGAGCTGCCCGAGACGTCGCGTCGCCTTGCGCATCGCGTCATTGCTACAGGCCACCGGTAGGGGGACCGGCATTTTGCCCATCCGGGATCTCCTCGAAATTTGCGCCATGGCGAATAGCGCGGTCATCATTCGCGCCAAAGCTTAATTATAAAGGCATACCCTTTCAAATAAAGCCGCATATGCCAGTGACGGCATTCTTGGCGGATCCTCGTTCCCGCGCGGCGCGAGCGCAAAAAAAAGCGAGCGGCGCTGGCCACCCGCTTCGTATTTTTCGAGATCGATATCAGCCCTGAACCGAGCGGATGATCGTGGTCTGAGAGCGCATCGAGGTGATGACCTCATTAATCCGTGTTTCCGGCAGCGGCTGGTCCGACAGGCGGATTTTGTAGATGCCATCGGCATCCGGCCCATCTGACAAGGTCACGTGGTAGCTTTGCAGGAAAGTCGTGATATCGGCGGCCGTAACCGTGGGCAGGAAGGTCACGGTGATTATGCTACCCGCGGGGACTGCGCATCCGGCGACCGGCGCGGTGGCGTCCGTTGTCGCGACCACGGCTTCGGTGCCAACGGCAACCGGAATGACCGGCCCGCCGTAAATCGGGAAGTGATGGCGATGGTGCCAGACCCAGATCGGGGGATGGCGCGGGCCCCCGCCGCGTACGGGAAAGCCGCCGATTGGCCCGCGTGGGCCGCGGATGGAAAGCGCGGCGTGAGTCCGGCCGTGGAAGCCGCCGAAATTCGGATGGCGGCCGCCGCTGCGATGAATCGCAGCCGAAGCCGAGAGTGCGCTGGAGAGGATGGCCGCGCTGGCGACCGTGGCGATGAGAATGGAACGGGACATATGTGACATGATCGGAACCCCTGGAAACCGGGTCACCCATTGTGGCCCTACGATCTCTAGTCGCGGCGAGGCCGGAAAAGGTTCACGGGAAACTTCGAGGATGGGAAAATTCGTGGGGTTGCGTTTTTTACCGGTCCCGGACCGGCATCCTCCGGCGGCGCTCGCAGCCTGGAGGATGAGGGGCTTTCGATCGCGGGGCCATCGGCCCCAGCCGCCAATTTACCCGATAAAAAGGGCCTGGGCGGCGGCATTGATCACGGCGGCGATGCGGATGGCGGATTGCACGCCGGTTTTGGTGATGCCGGCCTTGGTGACTTCGTGGACATGGGCATCGACGCACATGCCGCAGCCATTGATGGCGGAAACGGCTAGCGAATAAAGTTCGAAATCGACTTTGGGAATTCCCGGCTTGCCGATCACATTCATGCGGAGCCGGGCCGGCAGCGTGGCATATTCCTTGTCCGAAACGAGATGGACGAAGCGATAGTAGATATTGTTCATCGCCATCAGGCTCGCCGCGGATTTGGCGGCTTCGCGTTCGGCCTCAGACAAAGTTTCCGCGAATTCCGCCTCGATCCCGGAAATCAACGTCGGGTTCTTGGCGGCATAAGCGGAAGCCAGCGCGATGCCCGCGATCTGATTCGCGCTTAGATCGGGCGCTCCTTCCACGGTCAGAACGGTGCCGAGATTCAACCGGATGTCCCGGGCGTAATCGGCGATTTTGTCTTTCAAGGCGTCGATGGTCATGAAGGTCCTGGTGGTGTTGGGAAAGAGCTTCCTTCTCCCGCTCGCGGAAGAAGGAAGTGCTCCGTGGTTGGCGATTACGCCGCGTTCAGCGTCTCTTCGCCCTTCTGCCAGTTGCACGGGCAGAGTTCGTCGGTTTGCAGGGCGTCGAGAACGCGGAGCGCCTCCTTGACGTTGCGGCCAACGTTGAGGTCGGTGACCATGGCGAAGCGGATGATGCCATCGGGATCGACGATATAGGTCGCGCGCTGCGCCACGCCTTCCACCGGATCCAGAATGTCGAGAGCGATGGTCAGCTCGCGCTTGATGTCGGCCAACATCGGGAAGGGCAGATCCCGCAGCTCGTCCTTATGCTGACGCCAGGCGAGATGGACGAATTCCGAATCCGTGCTCACGCCGAGAACCTGCGCGTCACGATCCTTAAACTCGCGGTTCAGCTTGCCGAATTCGGCGATTTCAGTCGGGCAAACGAAGGTGAAATCCTTCGGCCAGAAAAACACGACGAGCCATTTGCCCTTGTAAGTGTTGTCCTCGCCGAACGCCTTGATGTCCGTGAAGGCGGTCTTGAGGTCGGTCGAGACCGTCGCCTTGAGATTGAATGCGGGAAATTTTTGTCCAACGCCGAGCATGTCGATTCTCCTAATGGGATATGCCATCCGGGGGATGCTAGCTCTATCCCGCATCGCAGCATAATCTATTGTCCTTATAATAATAATAGGCGTAGGCTATCGTTATGAACCTTCGCGACCTCACTTATCTCGTCAACGTGGCCGAGCATCTGCACTTCGGAAAGGCCGCCGCGGCCTGCAACGTCAGCCAGCCGACTTTGTCCATGCAATTGAAGAAGCTGGAGGAGGAGGTCGGCATCCAGATCTTCGAGCGGACCAATAAGAGCGTCATGCTGACGGCGACCGGCAGCGAAATCGCGCTCCGGGCGCGCCGGGTTCTGCACGAGGTCGAGCAGATCCGTCAGATCGCCCGCGGCGCGTCCGATCCGCTGGCCGGCGATCTCCGGATCGGCGTCTTTCCGACGTTGGCGCCCTATCTCCTGCCGGCGCTGGTCCCCAAAATGAAGCAGGAGTTTCCTGGCCTCAACCTTTTGCTGGTGGAGGACAAGACCGCTGGCCTCCTGCGCCAGCTCGAAGAGGGAAGCCTGGATTGCGCGCTTCTCGCCATGCCGGTCTCCAGTTTCCATCTCAGCGGCGCGCCAGTGTTCCGCGAGGATTTCCTGTTCGCCGTTCCCGTGGATCACCCTTTGGCGAACCGTGCGTCGATTCACGTGTCGGAGCTCGAGAACCGGAGCCTGCTTTTGCTCGACGAGGGACACTGTCTGCGCGACCAAGCTCTCATGCTGTGCGCGGAGATCGGGGCCGGAGAAGCCATGAATTTTCGCGCGACGAGCCTTGAAACCTTGCGTCACATGGTCGCGGCGGGCAATGCCGTCACCTTGATTCCGCGCCTGGCGGTGCGCGAGGACGATGCCTTGGTGCGCTACATCCCCTTCGTCGATCCCGTGCCATCGCGTGTCATCGGGCTTTATTGGCGTAAAACCAGTGCGCGGGCGCCGCTGTATGCGATGCTGCGGGGTCATCCGGCCTTGTGGCCGAAATGATTTACGAAGCGGGCAGCTTCCCGCCCGGAAGTTTGGAAGTTGCCGCGATTGGTCCTGATGGTCTATCCCACGCTCGTCTGGCCCAAAGCCAATGCGCCTTCAATGACGGTAAACGAGCGCACGGGAAGTAGCATTACAAAATGGTATCGGGAAGTAGCATTACAAAATGGTATAGTGTTTGCTCCTCGACACTGGTGCTATACAGATTTGCGGTGTATCGATGAATGATCGGCATTACAAACGCGGAGTCCGGCACGCCATGAACCAACAGGTTTGTGTAAGCTCATGATTATTTGTTCCTGTAATGTCTTATCGGACAGTGCCGTTCGAGCCTCCTTGGACGCCGATCCCAGTTGCCCCCGGACCGTGACGGAAGTCTACAATTGTTTGGGATGCCGCCCGAAATGCGGCCGCTGCGCGCGCACCATCCGCGCGATGATCGAACAGGCGGCGGGAGAAGCAAAATCGGGATGGGCTCAAACGTGTCCTTCGTCCTGTCCGAAAGCTGGGATATCGCCCGAACATCGAGACGCGCCTGTCTTCGCTCTTGCGATGGAAGCTTGAGAGCGATTTTCAGCCGGCCGGATATTCCCGCGCCGAAACCAAAGCTGCTCGTTGGTTCCGGCGGGGAAGATCAGACTTTAACACCTCATGGCTATTTTTCAGGGGGGATTTTGTCGAGGCCGCCGATGTGCCGTTGCGCATAAAGCGGCAATCCGATCTGTTGAATGAGACCGAGTTGCGTTTCCAAAAAGTCGATATGCTCTTCTTCATCCGAGGCGAGGTCTTCAAAGAGAATCCTCGTTACCCGGTCATTGATTGAGTCCGCATATCGCGCTGCTTCGAGATAGAGCGAACGGGCGGCAGTTTCGGAGGCGAGATCACTTTCGATGATCTCTGGAACAGTCTGACCAATTTTCAGGAGATCGAGTTCCTGTAAATTCGGAAGAGGCTTATCCCTTTGATTAAGGGTGGACTATATATAGTCGCCTAAGGGGTTTTGCCCGCGGGCGGAATTAGTAGCTTAAGCGTGGTAATAAGTTTCGGCAGATCGTCTTGAACGACAGCC
>Ga0187884_10000586_pt1 | contig 35997 bp, 31 predicted proteins | sample June2016WEW_20_4_FD_132983 | JGI IMG/M metagenome (GOLD analysis project Ga0187884, IMG submission 132983) | Peatland microbial communities from SPRUCE experiment site at the Marcell Experimental Forest, Minnesota, USA - June2016WEW_20_40 | ecosystem: Environmental > Terrestrial > Soil >...
ACCCTTTCAAGTGGGTGAAGACCGCGGACGAGATTCTGACGAAGATTGCCCGCTTCTGCGCTGACACCGTGGCTCGCCATGGCTAGTCGCTTATTACGCGAATTTAGGTTACGGCCGACTAGAGACTCACAAGCTAAATAGAATGTGTTGAAATGACGTCACCTGCAAATCTTTGGAACGGCGGAAATTGGAGTGAGTCATGAAACGATTCGAGGGGATTTTCACTGTGATGGTCACTGCCTATACAGCCGATGGCGGGATTGACCGCGCGGCCATGGCTGAAATGGCCGGCCACCTCATTGAGGGCGGCGTGCATGGGCTCGTCGTCTTGGGCAGCAATGGCGAATGCCCCTACCTTGCGTACAGCCTTCAGCGGACAGCCATCGACGTGGTTGTGCAGGCGGCTGCCAGACAGGTGCCGGTCATTGTCGGCATCAACGAGCGAGGCACCGAGCCAGCACTGGAGATGGCCAGGTACGCCCAGGCAGCCGGGGCCCATGGCCTGCTGGTGGCGCTACCCCTTTTCTACCCACTCGAACTGGACGCGGTCCATAAGCATTACCAGACAATCTGCTCCGCCGTGGACCTTCCCGTGCTCTTCTACAATTTTCCGAGCCATTCCCACCTGTATCTGACACCTGAGCAGATCGCTTCTCTTGCCAAGATCGGTAATCTTGTCGGCGCCAAAGAAACCATACTCGACATCAACGAGGTGCAAGGTTTAGTTGAGGCCACGGATGACGACTTTAGTGTTTTCACCGGGATGTGTCTGAATCTGACCCAAGCCATGCAGGTCGGCGCATGCGGTGCAATCTGCCCGTTGCCGAACATCATGCCGCAGAAAGCCGTGCAGCTTTACGAAGCGCTGGCCCTGGGAGACATGGAAGCGGCGGCGCCGCTCCAGAACGCGTTCAATGTAATTGCAGCTTTCACCGTCGGCTCGCCCACGCCGCAGGCTTTGATAAAAGAGGCGCTGCGGCTGTTGGGCCATCCGATAAGGGCAGATGTGAAGCCACCGCTTCCGCAGCTGACGACCGTCCAGGCTGAGTTGGCGCGGAGTACACTCGCAGCAGCCGGCTTGCTGGACGCCTGCTGATGAACACCGGTCAGGCGAGCCGCACCGCCGAGTACATGGCTTTCTTTCGCGCCCTTGAGTCGGCGCGGCCGTCGCGCAGACGGCTGTTCACCGATTCCTTCGCCGTTGACTTCCTGCGTCCCGCCCTCCGCCGGGCGGTGCGGCTCTCTCGTGTGCCCGTGCTCGGCGCTCTGATCCCATGGTACTCAGACCGGCGTCTTCCCGGGGCGCGCACGTCCGGCGTTGCCCGCACGCGCCTGATCGACGACGCCCTATGCCAGGCCTTGCGCGAGGGCATCGGCCAAGTTCTGATTCTAGGCGCGGGCTTCGACTGCCGTGCCTATCGGCTGCCCGGCATCGGCTCCGCCGCCGTCTTCGAGGTGGACCACCCCGCGACGCTTTCCGTGAAGCGTGCCCACCTGCACCGAGTGCTCGCAAAGCTCCCGGAGAATGTTCGTTTCGTGGAGATGGATTTCAACCGGCAGGGCTTGCGTGACACCTTGACCCAAGCCGGTCTCGATCCGCTGCGGCCGGCCGTGTTTCTGTGGGAAGGCGTGACCAGCTACCTCACCGCTGATGCCGTCGATGCCGTCCTGCGCTTCGTTGCAGGCTGCGCCGCCGGCAGCCGTCTCATCTTCACGTACATCGACCGGCGTGCGCTCGACGGCTCGGGGCTGTTCGAGGGCGCAGCCGATCTCATGCGCGAAGTCGCGCGGCTGGGTGAGCCATGGACTTTTGGTCTCGACCCGGAGGAGCTGCCCGACTATCTTCGCGAGCGGGGTCTTCGATTGGAGCGTGACGCCGGGGCGCGGGAATATCGCCGGCAGTATTTCGGGCCGGATGGCGAACGCATGAAGGGATACGACTTCTATCACGTGGCGATTGCCAGCGTTACGCGAAGCTTCTGAACATCTGCCTGCGGCATGAGGCGCACGGCGAGAAACCTGCTCGCTTCGACATCCCCCTTATTGAGCACGCCACAAACCAATGGTACGGAGGAAGAACCGACTATTGAAGCGATTACCGGGCGGGCTCAGCCGGACGCCCGGCTGAGTCTTTTGGATATGGTACGGATCTCGGATTGTCCGGCCGCCGGGTTTTCCGAACCACGAAAGGAATGCGCGTCATGACGAAACCCACCCTAGTCACCGGAGCGAACGGCCACCTCGGGAACAACCTGTGCCGCTTGCTGGTCGAGCGCGGCGAGCGGGTGCGAGCGATGATCCGCCGCAACGCGGACCCAGCCCCGTTAGCCGGACTCGATGTCGAGATCGTGCGTGGTGATATCCTGCACGCGGGCGACGCGGCCACGGCGGTGGCGGAGTGCTCGCGTGTGTACCACGCGGCCGCCGGTTTTTTGATGTGGTCGCGCGATCCGGAGGGTGACATCATCCGGCCGTGCCTCGAGGGTACGCGCACGGTGCTGGAGGCCGCGGCTCGCGCCGGCGTCGAGAAGCTGGTGTACGTGAGCACAAGTGGGACGATCGGTCCCGCCACCACTCCGGTGCAACGGGACGAGACGCACGACAACACCAACCCGCACACACATTACATGCGGGGCAAGGTCGCCGCCGAGCGGGAGGCCTTCTCCATCGCCAAGCGCACGGGCCTACCCGTCGTCGCGGTGCACCCCGGATTCGTCCTCGGCCCACGCTTCTGGAAGCTCAGCGAGTCGGTCCGTCAGGTCGCCGACTTCCTGAACCATGGGGTGCCGGTATACTTCGACGGCGGCTTCAGCGTCGTCGACGTTGAGGACGTGGCGCGCGGCTCCATGCTGGCGATGGAGAAGGGACGCGTTGGCGAACGCTACATCCTTTCCGGCGAGGACCTGACCTTGAAGCAGTTGTTCGATCTCATGGGCGATCTCAGCGGCCTGCAGGCGCCGCGGATCAAGGCTCCGGTGCCGGTGCTGCGCGTGGCCGCGGCGCTGATGGAATTGGCTGCCCAGGTCACCGGCATGCGGCCCATGATCGATCGCAGCCAGGTGGACGAGTTCGCCGGCAAGTACGCCTACTTCAGCAGCGCCAAGGCGCAGCGCGAGCTCGGCTACACCTACCTACCGGCGCGCGAGACGGTGCAGCGCACGATCACCTGGCTGGTGGAGCATGGGTTCGTGAACGAGCGCCGGCGGCAAATGATACTGAAGACGGCGAGCGCGTAGCCAGACCGGCAGAACTGAAGGGAGAACGTGACATGGCAGAGACCCCATCGACGATGGCGCCACTCGGAACGCTGGCGCCGGATTTCCGGTTGCCCGACACCAACGGCAGGCTCGTGTCGCTCAGCGACTTCGCGGAGGCGCCGGCGCTGTTGGTCGTCTTCATGTGCAACCACTGTCCGTTCGTGAAGCACATTCGCGCCGGGCTGGCGCAATTCGCGCGCGACTACCAGCCGCGCGGGCTGGCGATGGTCGGCATCAATTCCAACGACGTGGCCAGCTACCCCGAGGACAGTCCGGCAAAGATGGCCGAGGAGGTGAAGGCTGCGGCCTACACCTTCCCGTACCTCTACGACGATGCGCAGACGGTCGCCAAGGCGTATCATGCCGCGTGCACACCCGACTTCTTCCTCTACGATCGCGACCGACGGCTGGTGTATCGTGGCCAGTTCGACGACAGCCGGCCGAGCAACGGCCGCCCGGTCACCGGCTCCGATTTGCGCGCCGCCGTCGACGCGGTGCTGGCGAGTCGGCCGGTGCCGAGGGAACAGAAGGCGGGCATCGGCTGTAACATCAAGTGGAAGCCCGGGGCTGCGCCGGACTACTTTGCGGCCTGAAGCGGACGCCGCCATTGCCTCAAAGCAACCTGTCGCAAAGCCCGCTCATCAAACTGTCCGCCGCTGCTGTCCTACCCCAGATCGGCGGCGGTTATCAGACTGCCCGCATTGCACGCCACCGCGCGTGAGATGCGGAGGGTAAGGTCCTTCAAGCCCCAGCGACGCCGCGTGAGGAACAAAGCAGCATCTTGCGAGAGAATCGCGGCCTCTTTGCCTTGCGCCGCGGCGGACCGCGTAAGCAGGTGTACTGCGATAGCGAGGATCTCGTCCGGGTCTGCCGGGACGGGATGGACCAGACGCAGAGCAGGGGCCGAGAGGGCATCGCTGGCACCGCCCCGCCGTCGAGTGCGCAGCGGCGAACTTCCGTGGCGACGCCCCATGGTTCGGCGCTGACGCAAGCGATATGCCGCAGATCACGAGTCCTGCTGTGATCTCTTTCGGGAGGCAGGGGCGCGTGACGCCGCGGTCGCAGCGTCTTTTTCTTAGCGCGGTGTCGATGCCGTCTCACTGACAGACTGCGGCTTGCTGTAGCTCTCTACACAGCACATGCTATTTGCATCAGGCACCAGCAGTGAGGCTACTTGGCGGCAAGGTTGTGCTTCTCCAGACGATAACGCAACGCCCCACGACCGATCCCCAGCAAGCGGGCGGCACGGCTGAGGTTGTTGCCGCTGCGATTCATCGCCTGCACGAGCAGGTTGCGCTCGACCTCATTCAAGTCCACTCCGCTCGCCGGCAGTCCGCCGGCGGCCGGTGGTAGGGTGTGATCTGTGGGCAAATCACTGGCGGCAATGAGATTGCCGTGGCTGATGATTACGGCGCGCTCGATGGCATTGGCCAGCTCGCGGACGTTCCCTTCCCACGGAGCGCACATCAAATATTCGACGGCATCCTGCGACAGGCCCGGCAGATCCTTCCCGGTTTCGCGGGCCAAACGCTCTAGGATGAGCGCCGCCAGTGGGAGAATGTCCTCCCGACGCTCGCGCAGGGGCGGGATGTGGATGGGAAAGACGGTGAGGCGGAAGAGTAGCTCTTCACGGAATTCCTTGGTGCGCACGCGCTGGCGCAGGTCGGCGTTGGTGGCGGCCATCAAGCGCGCTGCAACCTTGACCGGCTGCGTGCCCCCTACCGGGATCATCTCGCGGCTCTCGATGACGCGAAGCAGTTTAGCCTGCGCGGGCAGCGGCAGATCACCGATTTCGTCGAGCAGCAGTGTGCCGTGGGCGGCCTGCTCCAGGAGCCCCGCTTTACGCTGCTGCGCACCTGAGAAGGCGCCCTTCTCGTACCCGAACAGCTCACTTTCGACCAACGTCTCGGGGATGGCGGCGCAGTTGAGGGCGAAAAACGGGCCGCTGCGCCGGTCGCTGTTGTAGTGGATGGCGCGGGCCAGCACCTCTTTCCCGACGCCGCTCTCGCCGGTGATGAGAACGATTACCTCGCGTTGCGCCGCCTCCTCGGCGAGCCGCACCACCTTCTGCATTTGCGGTGAGCGCGCCACCAGGTGTGAGAAGTCGTACTTGTTATCCACCGCTTCCCGCAGCCGCCGGTTCTCGTCTACCAGCGCGCTCATCGCCAAGGCTTTCTCGATCTGCGCCATCAAGACCTGGTTGCGCACCGGCCTGGTGAGAAAATCCAGCGCTCCGGCCTTCATCGCCTCGACCGCACGTTGCACCGATCCGTAGGCCGTGATGACGATCGCCTGCAGGTTGTTGTTGATGTGCCGCAGCTCCTTCAACAGCGCGATGCCATCCATCTCCGGCATCGCCAGGTCGATCAGTGCGACGTCGATCTGGTTCTGGTCGTAGATCTTTAGCGCCTGGCGCCCCGACCCGGCGGCGCGTACGTCGTACCCGGCACGCCGCAACATCACGTGCAGAATCCGGCGGTTGTCGGGGTTATCATCAACGACAAGAATACAACCTTTTGACATGACCGGCACGAGGCATACTACCAAAAGAAATTGTCAGGTCCAAGTTCACGATGCCGAAGTCTGACGACGCATGCGGCAAGCACACCTCCTTTCCGGTATCGTCAGCGCCCATGGACCTGCACGGCAAGACCGCACTGGTGGCTGGCGGGGCCAGACGGGTCGGGCGTGCGATCGCCCTCGAGCTAGCGAAATGCGGCGCCAGCGTCTTTGTACACTGCCGCGCGGACTGCTTCTGCGGCCGAGCTAGCCCAACTCATGCAGCTAACGCCGCTGAAACGCCTTGGGTCATCTGAGGACGTGGCCGGCCAGGTCTCTGATCGCCAACCTCGGCATCTGCCTGGCGCACCTCCCGGCCGCTGGCCCTTGGATCGGCGCGAGAAACCGAGCGCCACGCCGCCGGTCGTGCGGTCGTCCTAAGCATCAAATATCGTTTGCATAATAATGGCTACTGTGAAATGGAACTTTGGTGCTTTGCAAAACCGTTGCTCCTTTGACTTTTGCGGTCATTGCACTTGGGGTCGCTCCGGCGTTGGCGCAGCTGGCTTTCCGACCCGGTTCCGCGATCCCTGTGGCGAGCCAACCGCAGTACTTCGCGGTGGGCGACTTCAACCAAGACCACATCGACGATCTCGCCATCTCGAGTCCGGGCAGCAGGACCTTAACGGTTCTGCCTGGCGGCCCCGATGGGTTTACCATCGGCACAGCGCAGACCTTCCCTAAGCGGCTCGGCGCGCTGGCCGTCGGCGACCTGAACCAGGACAATATTCCCGATATTGCTGTCCTCGATACGAATGGCGTTTGGGTCGTCATCTCCAACGGTGACGGCACCTTCGGTGCCCCCAGTTACGTGAGTCTGAAGGGTAGGCCCAAAGCAGTAGCCATTGGTGACTTCGATGGCGTAAACGGGAACGACTTGGCGATCACCGACTATCAGAAGGGCGTGGTGCGCATCTGCCTCAACGACGGCAACGGGGGTTTATGTTCGCAGGGTGACCTTACCGTGTCGGAGTATGACTTTACCGTGCCGCCGTTGCCTGGGTCCATTGTCGCGGCTGATTTCAACGGCGACGGCTTGCCCGATCTCGGCGTTCTGAGCCTCCAGGGAGCCGGTGCGCGCAAGGTGACCGAGCTGCTGGGGGGGCCTATCGATACAGTACCCGATTTCACCACAGTCGGCAGCTTTGTGGTCGGTGTTAGCGCCAACAATCTGATCGCCGCCGACCTAAACAATGATGGCTTCATCGACATGGCGACGGTCAACGACTCTTACCCCACGTACAACGGGCAGGACCTGACGTTTCTGCTCAACGGCCCCAACGGTTTCGTCAGCAGCGGTGCTCTACAGATCTGTCCCCTGCAGCCCAACGTGTTCTTGCCCCCCTGTATCCCGAAAGTCTTGGCCGCCGCCGATTTGGACCAGAACGGTACCACCGACCTCGCTGTTGGCGTGAGCGCTGGGGATCTGAATACGGGGGCCGACGTGCTCCAGCTATTCTCCGGACGGGGCGACGGTACCTTCCTGCAGGTGCAGCAGTTGGGGCTAGCCGGCTCATCGCCCGGCGCCATCGCAACGGGCGATTTCAACGGCGATGGTCGACCTGACATCGCGCTGGCCACTCTCAGCAACAACTCGGTACAGTTGTTCACCCGCGCAACGCTGAGCGTGAACGTCGGCAACGTGATCGGGCAGTGGGGCATTCCCGCCCAAGTGAACGTGACGCTGACGGCCTCGAATAACGAGCAGGTCGCCTCTGTCCAAAACACTATCCGCTTTGATCCGAGCGCGCCCATCGTGCCGGGCTCGTGTGTCGCCAATCCCCTAATGCCGAACAGCGGGTTCGCGTGGCTGCCCGACGGCTGCACCCTCGGCACCTGCAGCGAGATGCGCGCCGTGATCGTCAACTTGAGCAATCCGGCTGTGACCCTCGCCGATGGTTCGATCCTTTACACCTGTGACATCGACGTTCAGAGCGATGCCACTTCCGGCAAGCACCCGCTGGATATCTCCGATGTCGTGGTGAGTGATCCGACGGGCCAACCTCTGGATGCCGCGGCCTCAGACGGTACGGTGGTGGTCACCTGCTTCGGGGACTGCAACCTGGATGGCCAGGTTACAGTTGACGAAATCATGAAGGGAATCAACATCATGCTGGGGAATGCGAGCCTCAGCACGTGCCCGGCGATGGATGCTGATTCCAACGGGGTGGTCACCATCGATGAACTCCTGAACGCAGTGGCCGCTGCCGTGGACGGCTGCATTCCCGCAACACCGGGGCCTTCGCCGACGCCGACGGCAACCCCCACGCCGACCCCGTCACCGACGCCGACCATGACGCCAACCGCCATTCCTACCAACACTGCAACGGCGACCCAAACCCCAACGGTGACGGCAACCCCTGGTACGCCGACGCCGACGCCGACGACTGCTTTCATCAACATCGGTGTTGGCTCAGGCTTGGCTGGCGGCACGGCGGCCGTCACCGTGAGTTTGCAGACATCAGGCCTACAAATTGCCGGCACCGTGAATGACATCACCTTCCTGAACGCAGCGCTGACCCTGGATCCAAGCAACTGCGTCCTGAGTCCTGGGCTGCCGACCGAGTTGTCGGCTGCCGCGACCACCGTCGCGACCACCGCGACCACCACGACGGTGCGCGTGTTCGTGCAGGGACCGAACGTCGAACCGATTGCCGATGGACCACTCTATACCTGCACCTTCGGAATCAAAGCGGGGACGCAGCCGGGACCCTACCCGCTCGTCAACGGTAACGTCTTTGCCCAGGATGCCTCAGGCGTGAACGTCCGGGTCGCCGGTACAGATGGCGCCGTGATCGCCACGCTGATCGGGTTCACCTCGACGCCAACCAGCACCGCCACCGTCACCCCGACGCCGACACAGACCGCGACGTGGACCTCGACCCCAACTGCTACGGCGACAGCAACGCCGACTCCAACCGCGGCACAGATCAACATCGGCGTGGGAACCGGCCTCGCGGGCGGCACTGTCGATGTTCAAGTGAACTTGGTGACGGCTGGGTTGTCGGTTGCGGGAACCGCCAACGATATCACGTTCCCGAATGCCGCTCTGACTCTCAATACGCCAGACTGTATTCTCAACCCGGCGATTCCAAAGGAGCTCTCTGCCACCGTCGTGGCGTCGAATGCCACCACCACTACCGTTCGAGTGCTGGTGCAGGGACCGAACGGCGCGGTAATTCCTGACGGCCTCCTCTACACCTGCACCTTCGGCATCGTCGGTGGAACGCAGCCAGGAAGTTACACGCTGACCAACGGCAACACGGTGACTCAGGATCCGTCCGGCACCAATCTACCGACGATCGGGAGCAATGGGGCCGTCATCATCACCCTGATTGGACCGACTCAGACACCGACCAATACCCCGACGTCGACGCCGACACTGACGTCAATGCCGACAGCAACCCCGACACCCACGGTGGTTCAGATCAACGTCGGCACCGGAAAGGCCTTGGCCGGAGGCCCGGTTGAGGTTTCGGTCAACCTCGCAAGCTCGGGCTTCCTGGTAGCCGGCACGGCCAACGATCTCTCGTTCCAGAATACTGCGTTCGCGCTTGATACCGCCAATTGCACGTTGAACCCGGCACTTTCGAAACTATTCTCCGTCACCACAGTTACGACAACCTCGACCACCACCACGGTGCGGATCTTCGTCCAAGGACCGCCGGTCAATATCACGCCGATACCTGACGGGCTGCTCTACACCTGCACGTTCGATATCTTGCCGGGCACGCTCCCGGGCAACTACCCGTTGAGCATTCTGAATGTCGTCGCCCAGGATCCGACCGGAGCGGGGCTGACGGCTTCCGGCACCGATGGAACGATCATCGTCACGCTGGTAGCGCCAACACCGACGATCACTCAAACCCCAACCGCTACTTCTACCGCGACCAGCACAGCAACTCCGACCGTCACGACGACGCCCAGCGCCACCGCGACGGCGGTGCCTACTGCGACTCCAACGGCAACAGCGTCCCCAACCGACACCCCGACCGTGACACCAACGAACACGCCAACGGATACACCGACGCCGACTCAGACACCGACCCTGACTCCAACCAGCACCGGCACCGCGACCGCAACCGCTACACCGACAGACACTCCGACACTGACCCCGACCGACACTCCGACCGTGACACCAACGAACACGCCAACGGACACACCGACGCCGACTCAGACACCGACCCTGACTCCAACCAGCACCAGCACTGCAACCGCAACCGCTACACCGACCGACACTCCGACACTGACCCCAACCGACACCCCGACCGTGACACCAACGAACACGCCAACGGATACACCGACGCCGACTCAGACACCGACCCTGACTCCGACCAGCACGAACACCGCCACGGCAACAGCTACGGCGACGGACACTCCGACACTGACCCCCACCGACACCGCGACGGTGGCACCGACGGAGACTCCCACTGAGACGCCAACGGACACGCCTACACTGACCCCGACCGATACCGCCACGGTGGCACCGACGGAGACTCCTACGGAGACGCCACCGGACACGCCTACGCCGGAGATGCCTAGTCCGACGCCCACATGCGTACCATCGAGTGGGCCTTGTGCACTCGACACGGATTGTTGCAGTGGGGTTTGTAACGTCACGACATGCCAGTAGCGAAGAAAGTTAGAGAGTCGCGCAGGGCGTAGTACCCGGGCGCGCAATTGCGCGCCTGCTTGATCGAGTCGAGCAGCCCGGATCGAGCCCTGGACCTTTCACGCGGTTTCGTCTATCCGAACCGCGTTGCGTGCACGAATTCCGAGCACTTCGTCGCTGCGGCTACAGGCAACTCTCAGGTTCCGACGTGCGCCCCTCGGTGGCAGGTGTGCGGCTGATGCGGTATTGTCGTTGCAGATGGATCTGCAAGGGCAAACGGTGTTGGTGACGGGAGGCGCTAAGCGGGTCGGGAGGGCAATTGCGCTCGAAGTCGCGAAGGCCGGGGCGAATGTCGTTGTTCACTGCCGATCCTCACATGCAGAGGCGGTCACCACCTGTGAAATGGCCCGCAGCTTCGGCGTCCGCGCCGGTGTAGTCGTTGGTGATCTGGGCGACGCGGGCGAGGTGCGACGGGTGGGTGAGGAAGCGCTCGCCACCTTCGGAAAGCTCAACGCCCTGGTCAACAGCGCTTCCATCTTTTTGCACACACCGGTTGAGATGCTGAGCACCGAGCAGTGGGACCGGACCATGTCTGTCAACCTGAAAGGGCCGTTCCTCCTCGCGCTCCGGCTTGGCCGTGCCATGCAAGCAGGAGGCGGTGGCGCTATCGTCAACATCGCAGACTGGGCGGCGGTGCGGCCATATCGCGAGTACCTGCCGTACTGCGTCTCAAAGGCCGGCGTTGTTTCCATGACGATCGGGTTGGCGAAGGCACTGGCGCCGAAAGTGCGCGTCAACTGTGTCGCACCCGGCCCAGTGATGCCTCCCGAAAGCTACACGGACGAGGAGCGGAACGAACTGGTGCAACGGACGCTGCTGAAGCGGCTCGGCTCGCCGCAAGATGTCGCCCGCATGGTGCGCTTCCTCATCAGCGAAGCGGAGTTCTCCACTGGGGGTGTGTACTTGGTGGACGGAGGCCGGCTGAACGCGTGAGAGGAGGAGCAGCGACGCAGGCGTACGATCCTCGAGAGCTTCCGGTCCGACCTACCCGTCGTGTCCGTCAGACCGCAGCGATTGCAGTTCTCGCCAGCGGAGGACTGGATAGCAGCGTACTGCTGGCGGAACTGGTGCGGCGGGGGCATGCGGTACAGCCCCTCTACGTGCGCAGCGGGCTGCAATGGGAAGCGGTTGAGCGCGACTGCTTGTGGCGGTTCTTGCGAGCGCTCCGTGCTCCTCAGTTGCATCCGCTGGTCGAGTTGACGCTGCCGGCAGCAGATGTCTACGGCGCGCATTGGAGCATCTCGGGCAAGGGGACACCGGGGCACGACGCCCCGCTGGATTCGAACTACCTGCCTGGACGTAATCTGCTGTTGCTCAGCAAGGCGGCCGTGTTCTGTGCTCAGCACGACATCGCTGCCGTCGCCCTGGCGGTGCTCCGGGACAATCCGTTCGCCGATGGGGCGCCGGAATTCTTCCGCCGCTTCGCAGCCACTGCGCGCTGTGGGCTCGGGGTGCCGCTCGAGGTTCGGACTCCATTCCGTGGCCTGAGCAAATCCACGGTGATCCGGCGAGGTCGAGGCCTGCCCCTGCACCTGACCTTCTCTTGCGCCCATCCGCGCGGACGCTTGCATTGCGGGATGTGTACCAAATGTGCCGAACGCCAGCGCGGTTTCCAGCTCGCCGGGGTCCCCGATCCTACACGCTACCGCGTACGTCTGGCCGCCAGGCTGCCATGAATTGCAAGCGTTAGCGCCGCTGGGTATGGTCCAACCATGGCCTCGGTGTGCTCGGCGGCGCGTTTGTTCTCTGTTCACACCAACATGTTCTCAGACCCGGTCGCGGCAACCGCCCCGCAGCGAGCCAACTCTGTCCGGGGCGACGTCGAAGGAGGCGAGCGGCCGGGCGGCTGCACGCGATTGGGAGCAGCCTGTTGGCAACGGTGAGGTCCACAATTGATCGCCTCGAACGTCTGCACCGTGGCCTCGATCGGCTCACCGTTGAGGTTCGTGGTCTGCGGGGGGCGGCCACCCGCAACCATGCGGACACCGTGCGGCAGGCGCTGCGGCGGCGCGGATTGGTGCTGAAGAACGAGCTGCACGAGGGCTGCGTGTTGCCGCGTGCCGCGACGGCGCAATCCGCATTCTATCAGTTGCTGCGGCATTATTCGTTTCGCTTGTTCCTGCGCGACGTGATCAAGCATCGCGACGCGTTAGGCCTTGCCGATCTGGTGCGCTACTGCTCAGCTGCGACAGCCCGTCGCTACTTGCAGCGGTTGCTCGAGTACCATCTCGTCCGGCGCAGGGGGCGGGGTTTTCGGCTGGTGTGCGAGGCGCGGTCGTTTGGACCGACGCTGGAATGGTTCGTGGCTGCGGTGCTGGAGCGCGAATACGGCATTCCGTGCGCCTGGAATCTCCGTCTCGATGCGGCGCGCGGGGGCGGCGACTACGATGTGATCGGCTTTCAGGACGGCGCCTGCATCTACGTTGAGACCAAGTCCTCTCCACCACGCAACATCGAGTGCCGGCAGGTCCGGGCGTTCTTCGATCGTCTGGATACACTACGGCCGCAGCTCGCGATTTTCCTCAACGACACACAGCTACGCATGGGCGACAAGATCGCGGTGTTGTTTGCGCACGAGTTGCGGCGCCGCCTCGGCAAGGGGGCGCGGCGATTCCCCCTGCGGCGCCTCAGCGGCGAGCTGTTCGTGATCGGCGACCGGCTGTTCATCGTCAACAGCGACCCGGATCTGGTCGGCAACCTCGGCATCTGCCTGGCGCACTACTTCCGGCCGCCCGCATTCGAATTGAACGGGCGGCGATGATCGCAATGTTGCAGCGCCTGGCGTGGAGCCTGGTCATCCTGCTGGGCGTCACGTTCCTCACCTTCGTGATCGCCTACATCGTTCCCAGCGATCCAGCCCGAACCGTGGCCGGCCCGAAGGCGGACCCGGAAACGCTGGCGACCATCCGCAAGGAAATGGGCCTCGATCAACCTGTGCCCGTCCAGTACGCGCGCTATCTCGAACGGCTGATCCACGGCGACTTGGGCCGTTCCTATCTGACGCGGCAGAACGTTACGCAGGCGATTCTCGAACGGCTTCCCGCCACCGCGTATCTCGCGCTCACCAGTCTCGGCGCCGCGGCGCTGATCGGCATTGTGGTCGGCTGCTTGACGGCCGTGGGTCAGGGCTCCGCGATGGATCTGTCGGTATTGGTCGCCTCCTTGATCGCGCTGTCACTGCCGGTGTTCTGGATTGGCATGATGTTGCTGTACTTTCTCGCCTACCGCGCCCGCCTGTTCCCGCTCGGCGGCTTCGGCGGGGTCAACGTGGTACTGCCGGCGTGCACGCTCGCCCTCGGGGGCGCCGCGTACTACACGCGACTGTTGCATACCAACATGCGCGCCGTGCTTGACCAGGACTACATCCGTGCGGCACATGCCAGGGGCCTGTCGCCCTGGCGCGTGTACGGCAAGCACGCGTTGCGTAACGCCATCATTCCCTTGGTGACGCTGCTCGGGTTGGACTTCGCCGGTCTCATGAGTGGAGTCGTGCTCACCGAAACGGTGTTCAATTGGCCCGGCTTGGGCCGTCTAGCGGTCGAGGCGGTATTCAACCAGGACATCCCGATGATCATGGGCACGGTGCTGTTCAGCGCCGTGCTGGTCGTCGGCGCCAACATGGTGGTGGATCTGCTCTATCTCACCATCGACCCTCGGATCCGCTACCGCGGACTGTAGAAACAGCGGGAAGCCGATGCTGACGGTGGGGCATGGGAAGCAGCGCTATCTCGCGGTCATCGGCGGCGCCATGATTGTGGTCTTGGTGCTCATCGCGATTTTCGCGCCCTGGCTGGCACCGTTCGATCCGCTCAAAGCGGTGGCGGACAGCTTCGGCGATCCGTTCCCGCCCGGAGGGCGGTACTTGCTCGGCACCGATGAACTCGGCCGTGACGTTCTCAGCCGACTGTTGTTCGGCGCGCGCATCTCCCTTTTTGTTGCCGTGGTGGCGACCAGCCTGACGCTGGTGATCGGTGTCACTATTGGGGTGTGCTCCGGCTTTCTTGGAGGCTGGATCGACACGTTGTTGATGCGCTGCACCGACGTCGTGCTTTCCTTTCCGGCGTTGCTGTTGGCCATCGCGCTCGCGGCGCTGTTTCAACCGGGACTGACCTCGATCCTCGTGGTGATCGCGCTGGTAAGCTGGACGGGTGTGGCCCGCACCGTACGCGGCGAGGTGCTGTCGCTGCGCGAGCGCGACTTCGTGGCCGCCGCCCGGGCCCTGGGTGGGACGCCGCTGCGGCTCATGGTCCGCCATGTTCTGCCCAACGTGTTGCCGACGATCGTCGTCATGGGCGCGCTCAGCACTTCCAACACCGTCCTGCTCGACGCCGGGCTCAGCTATTTAGGACTCGGCGTGCCGGTACCCACACCCAGCTGGGGGCGCATGATCAGCGACAGCCAGACCTATTATCGACTAGCGCCCTGGCTCATGATCTGTCCTGGCATTGCCATCGTCTACGCCGTGGTGGCGTTCAACTTCCTGGGCTACGGCCTGCTGGCGATCGTCAGCGGCCGTGAGCGGCGATGATGACGTCGGCGCGGCCAGGGCGGCCCCGGCGGGCTGCCCCTACATGCACCATATTTCTGTGCTGCGGCGTGTATGCTTTCTGCTGTTTCCTGAGTGCCTGTACGTCGTCATCCGGCGGGAGCGAAGCGCCGGCGCAGTATTTACGACTCGCGGGGCCGGACGAGGTGCCAACGCTCGATCCGGCGCGCGGCTACGACACGTCGTCGTGGCAATTCGAGCAAATGCTCTTTACCACCCTCCTCGGGTATGATGCAGACACCAACTTCGTGCCGCAGCTGGCGACTGATTGGGAAACCTCACCCGACCATCGCACCTATACGTTTCACCTGCGCCGCGACGTTCGTTTCACCAACGCCCGGCCGGTTGTGGCTGCCGACGTGAAGTACTCGATCGAGAGGGTCCTCAACCCGCAGACACGTTCCCAGGGTGCAGAGTTCTTCCGCATCATTCGCGGCGCCGAGGCCTGCGGGGAAGTACCGTGCGCCGTGGCCGGCATCGAAACACCGGATGCGTACACCATCCGTTTTCAGTTGCGTGACTTCGACCCGCTCTTCCTGCACAAGCTGACGATGCCGTTCGCCGCGGCAGTGCCGGCGGAGGAAGTGGCGCGATGGGGCGAGGATTTCGCGCGCCATCCGGTCGGCAGCGGCCCGTTCAGGTTGCAGGCCTGGGTGAGTGGCCGGCACTTGTTGTTGGTGCGCAATCCGGATTACTTCATCCGCGGTCTGCCGCGCGTTGAAGGCGTCCAGCGCCTGGTGGGCGTGAACGACGAGTTGGCGTGGCTGAAGTACGAGTCCGGCCAGCTGGACATCTCCAACATCCCGCCAGCCGAGTTCCCCCGCGTCATTCGTGAACCGCAATACCAGCCTCTGCTCCATCACATCACCACGATGGCAACGCACTACATCGGGATGAATTGTCAGATGCCGCCCTTCACTGATCGCCGCGTGCGTCAGGCCTTGAACTACGCCGTCAACAAACACAAGCTCTTGCGGCTGATCAATAAGCGGGGCGTGGTGGCGCGCAGCTTTTTGCCGCCGAATATGCCCGGTTATCAGCCCGGCATCGCCGGTTATCCCTTTGATCCGCAGCGCGCACGCCAGCTGCTGACTGAGGCCGGCTACGCCGCCGGCTTCGACACCACCCTGTGGGTCCGGTTCGACGAAACAACGCTCCCCATGGCAGAGTCGGTGCAGCAAGACCTGGCGGATGTGGGCGTCCGCATCCAGATCAAAGCGCTGGCGTGGGGGCCGTTCCTCGAAGCGGTGCGTGCGCCGGACTTGGTGCCGCTCTTTTTCCTCGGGTGGGAGGCGGACTTCCCGGATCCGAGCAACTTTCTCGAGGTGCTGTTGCACTCGAAGAACATCGGCTCCAACAACAACACCAACTACCGCAATCCGCAGGTCGATGCGCTGCTCGATGAAGCCGCGCACACGGTGGACGCACAGCGGCGCTTGCAGCTACTGCAGGAGGTCGAGCGCATCGCCGTGGGAGACGCCCCTTGGGTGTTCCTCTTCCACCCGGTGACGTACGAGATCGTGCTGCCGCGTGTGCAGGGCTTGCAGCTAAACCCCTTGCGCCCGCCACGGCTCGATACGGTGTGGCTGGGAAACAGCGCTGAGCCCTGAGCGCAACACCCGGTAATCTCTGTGTCGCCTCCTCCTCTACGCCTCCGATAACTCGACCCGACAATTCAACCTCGGCGTCTCGCAACGGGCGCGTCCCGGTCCCCGCGCCGGCGGCACGGGCGATGCTCTCCTGTGTCGTCATGAGCGCGCCTCACCTTCCGCATCGTTGCATCCTTCCCGTAGTGGGGTCTCGTGGTGTTTGGTCCGCGTTCCGACTGGCTTCGCGGGCGCGCGCGGCGGGCTTCGCCGACTATTACGCTGCCCGGGTGCCCGCCGCCGAGCGCGAACGCTCTTGCCATCTTCAGTTCCAAGTGGTCTAGGCGATGACGAAAGGGGGTCCTCACATGCAGGTGCACAGCCAGCTGCGCGAGATCATGCGGGAGCGGCAGATCAAGGTTGAAACGCTGCATCAGTGGGCGGGGGTGAGTCGCGAGGCGATTTCGGCGCTGCGTAAGGACAACTGGCAGCGGGTCAGCCGCCTTGTGATGGGGAAGATTTGCGGTGCCTTGAATATCACGCTGGGCCAGTTGTTCATTCTGAATCCCGACGACATTTGGGCTCCGATCAAGCTCAGCGGAGAGGTCACAATCCATTACGGCTCACGCTCGTCTCCGGAGGTGCACCGCGGCACCGGGAGCACAGACGAAACGATTTGGACGGGCCAATTCATCGGCGTGTGGGACATGCGCGCCATGAACTGGATTCTCGAGTATCTCAAGCAAACGGGGCTCGAAGTCAGCGTGACCTTGCAGGAGCACGTGACCGGGGTCGAGCGCGTGTTCGATCCCTCGGCGCGCGATGCGGTGCGCAAGATTTTCGAGAGCGGCAACCACGTGATCATCGGCTCGCCGATCGCCAACCAGTTGACGGAGGAGGCCGTCTGCGACGCCTTCGGGGTTCCGCCGTACGCGCCACAGAAGCGTGGGGCTTTCCCGTACGGTTTCGTGTGGGACTCGCGCCGCACGATCACTTCCTCGTTCGGCTGGCAGGGGATGGGGAACGAGTTCGGCATCGCCTCAACGCGCAGCGGCAAGCTTGTCGCCTTCCGCACGATGGTCAAGGAAGGGGAGGGGCAGGATTGCGCGCTGGTTGTCGTGTACCGTGTTTTTGTGCCGCCAGCCCGTCGCCAGCACGGACGGGACGAGGAGCGTGTGATCATCTGCATTCTCGGGCACAGCGGTGCGGGCACGTTCGCTGGGGCGCAGGCCGCCACTAATTCCAGGTATGCCTCCGGCCTGTATCCGGCGGAGCGTGGCAAGCCGCTCATGCGTGTCGTCCGCGCCACCTATACCCGGGGCCCGATCGCCTCACTACGCGACAATCGTGAAGTGACCGGTGCCGAGCTCGTCGAGGAGCCCCAACCCGAGCCTCCTCCGGGAGGTCCGCCTCGCGGCTCTCGCCGCACGCGCCCGAAGAAGCGCACCAAGCAGTTGCCGCCGCCCCACCGGAAGTCGGTTCACGGCGACCGCTCCGGGCGTGCCGAATCCGGAGCCCACGCACTGTTCAGCGCTCCGCGCGGGCGGTGAGCCGTCCTTCTGGTGCTGACGCGCTCGCCGGCTTCGTGGCATCGAGCTGCCCGAGCATGTGACCGCTACGGCTGGCGGCGCTTAGAGAGGCTGCGGCGCATGGGTTGGGAAGGATCATCACCACCGCGGTTGCTTTCAATCGCGGGCGCCAAATAGAATATCGGCACGGAAGGGTCGCGAATGGACAGCAAGGAAGCGTATGAGAAGCAGATCGCCGACGAGCTCCGCGCGCTGCCGCGGGCGGCGCTGGCTGAGGTGCTCCGCCTGATCACCGCAGTGCGCGAGAAGTATCGGGCCCGATCAGCGTCTGCCCCGGGATCGACGCGGAACGGGCGTGCGGCACATGAACGGACACGCCGGCTCCTTGCGTCCTCGAAGAGCAACTGGGCTCAGGGCATCATTCGAGAAAGGGAAGACCGGCTGTGACCGGAACTTTCTTCCTCGACTCCTCGGCACTGATAAAGCTGTACCACGAGGAACCGGGCACCGAACGAGTCGAGGAGATCTTTGCGACCAGCGAGGCCTCGCTGGTCGTCTCTGAGTTGGCGGCGGTGGAGTTGCAATCTGCCTTGGCGCGTAAGGTGCGGACCGGCGAGATCACTTTGGAGGCGGAAGAAGAAGTCGTCCGCGACTTCGAACAAGACTGTGCGGACCGCTTCGTGATCGAGCCGCTGACGAGCACCATCGTACAGGAAGCGAAACGACTCCTAAAGAAGCACGGGCACCAGAGGGCCTTACGTTCTCTCGATGCCCTCCAGGTAGCGACCTTCGCCATCGTCCGTGCACGCGAGGAGGCAATCTTCGTCTGTGCCGATGGCCGCTTGTGCGAGATCGTCAAAGCCGAAGGGCACTCGCCTCTCAATCCCGAGGAACCAGTCGCCTGACCCGGACAGCGGTGGCAAGACCGTGGCACAAGCAACCCGAACCTTTCGGATCTTCGTCAGCTCCACCTTCAGTGACCTGAAAGAAGAGCGTAACGCGCTGCAGAGGCACGTGTTCCCGCGGCTGCGGGAGCCGTGCGCGCGGCATGGGTGCCGCTTTCAGGCCATCGACCTGCGCTGGGGCGTGCGCGAAGAAGCGGCACTCGACCAGCAGACGATGCGCATCTGCCTGGAGGAGATCGCGCGATGCCAGCGCGTGACACCGAGGCCAAGTTTAGTTCTCGACTTTCGAGCCGTACAGCTGGAGCCGTACCCTCGATCTACAGACGGCCACACTGGTGCCATCACACTGGACTCCGGGCGGCGTTCCGCTGTATGTCGTTGACTCTGAAATAGCCCAGTTGGGATCTCGGTTGGCCCCGAACAGAGGAACTGCCGAAGGATGGCGCAGCGGAAGCGTGCGGCGACGAACAGTGTGGAGACCTCGATCTCGTAGGCCCCGATCGCGACGCTCTTCCTCTCCTACGCGCGGGACGACGACAAGGCGTTCGTTCACCAGCTGTACGACGATCTCACCAAGGCCAACTTCGACGTCTGGTTCGACCGGGTCTCGATGCCGTCCCGGCAGCTCACCTTTTACCAGGAGATCCGCGACGCCATCGCTGCGCGCGACCGACTGGTCCTGGTGGTTGGACCGAAGGCTGTGGAATCGGACTATGTGACGCAGGAATGGCGCAGCGCGCTGGAGATGGGCAAGTGCGTCAATCCGATCGTCCGGCTCAATGGGCAGCGGCACGACAGCGGCACGGTCGACGGCTACGACCTGATTCCCGAGGAGCTGAAGCTCATCCACGCGGAGGATTTTCGCGACGGCTCCCGCTACGCCGAGCATCTGGCCAACCTGGTGCGGCAGCCCTCCGATCCAGCGCCGCCACTGGGCAAACTCGTTGCCGTGCCAACGCTGCCGGTGCACTACCGCGCCCAACCCGATCGCCTTCGCGCGCTGCGCGAGGCCTTGCTCATCGATCTCCAGACGCCCGTGGTCGTCACCGGCGCCGCGGCGCGGGTCGGCGTGGAGGGGCATGGGCGGCATCGGCAAGAGCGTGCTTGCCAACGCGCTCGCGCGCGATCTCGAAGTCCGCCGTGCCTTCCCGGACGGCGTCTTCTGGGTCGGCGTCGGGCAGCAGCCGGATCTGGTGGAGCTGCAGCGGCGGATCGCCAAGGAGCTGGGCGACGATGGGCTGTTCGCCAACTGGTCGGAGGGCAAGCAGAAGCTGCGGGACCTGCTCGCCGACCGCGCCGCGCTGCTGATCCTGGACGACGTCTGGCGCAGCGCCGACGCCGATGCGTTCGATGTCCTTGGCCCGCGCTGCAAGCTTCTGCTGACCACGCGCGACGCGGGCCTGGTGACCGCGCGCGCCGGCACGCACTACCAGGTGCAACTGCCGACCGAGGCCGAAGCGTTGGCGTTGCTCGCCTCCGCCGCCCGGGTCGCAGTGGACTCGCTGCCGCCACAGGCAACAGACATCGTCGCGGAATGCGGCCGGCTGCCGCTGGCGCTCGCCCTGTGCGGCGGCATGGTGCAGGCGGGCACGCCGTGGCGCGACCTGCTCGACGCCCTGCGCGAACACGAAATCGAGTTTCTGGTCGACGAGCACGCCCGCGAAGAGCAGCACCGCAACATCTGGCGGGCGATGGAGGTTAGCGTCAGCGTCTTGCCCGACGACCAGCGGCGGCGGTTCGCAGAGCTCGCCGTTTTTCCACACGGCGCCAAGGTGCCCGAGGCGGCGGTGCTGACGCTCTGGGCGCACACCGGCGGGATGAGCGAGCGCCATGCGCGGCGTCTGCTGGTGGAGCTCAAGCAGCGGTCGCTCGTGCAAGTCGATCGCCCAGCGGGGGGCGGTCGAGTCCGCGAATGCCAATGTCTTGGTGCACGACCTGCTGCACGACTTCGCGACGCGCCTGGCCGTGCAGCGCTTCGGGAGTATGCCCGCGCTGCATGAGCAGGTGCTCGACGCCTACCGCGCGAAGTGCTCCGCCGGGGCGGCCGGTGGCTGGGCCAGCGGGCCAAACGACGGCTACTTCCTTCAACACCTGCGCCACCACCTACTCGACGCCGGTCGCGGTGACGAGCTGGTCCAGCTGCTGCTCGATCTGCGGTGGCTGGAAGCGAAAGCGGAGGCGGGGCTCGTCTTCGATCTGGCGGAGGATTTCAGCGAAACGCTGCGGCGAGTCGGCCCGGCCCACCCGCGTCGGCGCCTCCTGGCGCTGGTAGAGGAGGCGATTCGAGCGGACATCCATTTCGTCGCGCGGCACGCCGGGGACTACCCGCAAGCGCTGTTTCAGTGTCTGTGGAACGCGTGCTGGTGGTACGACTGCCCGGAGGCGGCGCGGCACTACGAGGCGCCGCAGGGCGGCTGGGCTCAGCCACCACCATGGGAGGAGCGCGGGCCCCAGAAGCTCCACGAGGTGCTCGAAGGCTGGCGCCGGAAGAAGGAAGCTGCGACGCCGGGGCTTGTGTGGCTGCGCGCGCACCGGCCGCCGCCGCTGCACCTCGGCACGGCGCAGCGGCGGGTGCTCCGCGGCCATGAGGATTCGGTGAGGAGCGTGGCGCTGAGCGCCGACGCCACGACGATCGTCAGCGGGTCTTATGACCAGACGGTGCGGGTGTGGGACGCGGCGAGCGGAGAGTGCCGTGAAGTGATCCAGGGCACGGGCGACGTCGAGGCCATTGCCGCCGGGCCGTCGCGCTTCCCCTTGCGCGCGCTCGGTCGGGTGCTCGAAATGGCCATCGAAGACGCGGCCACCGCAGCCCCCGTCGCGTGGTTCCCGGTGCCCATCGATCACATCGCGACCTTCCCGAACGGTCGCGCCTGGGTTGGGACGAGCGCGAATCACCTGTACATCATCACGCTCGAAGGCGGAGAAGACAGCTCAAAACCGAAAGGTGAAAGTGGAAAGCCAGACGGAGAAGAAAGTCCAAGGTCTAAGGTCCAAAGCCGGATTCACAGGCCTGTCGGTGGCGCCTTGCATATCGCCAATCCCAGATGTCGCATCGCCCGAACAATCAGCCATGGGCCATCTGCCATACGCCGGTCCCGAGGTTGACTCCGTCGAACTCCGCCGCACGCTCGCCCTCGAAAGCTTCATGCTGCACCGTGCCTCGCCGCACCGCACGGCCGTCGGCTTCCTTTCGCCTTATCAATGGCACGCACCTACTTCATCAGCGACGCAAAAACCGCACGTCGGGAGCGGCGTCAGCTACGTCAGGCCGCAGAGTCCAATGTGGCAAGCATATCGAAGTGAGCGTCGGCGTGCTCGATCTCGGTGCCATGATGCCGAGCGCAAGCATGGATCAGGATGTCGGAAGGTGGGATTGTCTTCCCGGCGCGCCGCGCCCGGCTCGCAAGGTCAAACGCCGCCTGCCACACGTCGTCGTCGATCGCGAGGTTTGGCAACACGGCCTCATACTCCCGCAAGGCACTTCGTTCCCTCTCGTTGCCGACGCCCGCCCATACCTCCAGGCGAACCATGGCGCACCACGCGGCCTCACCCGCTTGCAGAAGCGCCTCCACGCGAGCGCGCACCAGCGGGTCGCCCTTCGATCGCATCTGATGAATCCACGCCGAAGTGTCAACAAGCTTCATCTGCGAACGCACCCGTGAGGCTCGCGGTTCTCCAGCGCCTCGATCTCGTCGTTTGTGAGCAGCGAGCGGAAGGTTCCGGAGTGCTTGATCAGCGCGGCCATGCGGCGGCGCTGGTTGAAGTCCTCGATGGCCGTGACGATGGCTGCCCGTTTCGTTTTCGCCCGGGTAAATCGCACCAGGTCGCGCAGCTCGTCGTCCGGAATCTCAACGGTCGTCTTCATGATTCTAGAATACCAGCTATCGGATTCCGAATCAACGCCAAATAGAATCTCGAATCAAGAGTCGAGGAATCGAGATCGAAGGTATACACCCTTGCTCGGCGCGCCGAAACGGGTGATGAGGGCAGGGTGAAGGCAGACGCACGCAGTGAGGGCTTCGTCAGCCGCGTGCTCGGCCGGGAGCTGAGGCTCGTATGAGAAGAAAGCGAAGAAAGTTGCGGGCGGCGGCGGTCGCCCGATGGTATTGAGCCTCGCATGGAAACCGTGCTGCACGCCGCCGGCTTACTTCTCCTGCTGATCGCCTGTCTCGCCTCCCTCGCGTCGCTGCTGCTGGGGCTTCCGGGGACCTTCTTCATCGTGGCCGCAGCGTTGCTCTACGGGTGGGCGACCGGTTTCGCGGCCGTACAATGGTCGACCGTCGGGTGGCTGTTGTTACTGGCGGTGGTCGGTGAAGGTTTCGAGTTCCTTGCTGGTGCCGCGGGGGCGGCCGGGGAACGGCCTTCGCGGCGCGTCATGGTCGGTGCGCTGGCCGGCGGCGTTGTCGGTGGCCTGGCCGGCACGCCCGTCTTGTTCGGTGTGGGGTCGCTCCTGGGCGCTCTTGTCGGCACCTTCGCCGGCGCGGCACTTGCCGTCGTCTCGGAAGGCGGGACGATGGGCTCGGCGCTATCGACAGGACTCGCGGCCCTGCGCGGGCGGTTGCTGGGTTTCGTATTGAAGGCAGCCCTTGCGGTGGTGATGCTCGTGGTGCTGGCCGCCGCAATCTTGTGAGCGAGTGGGAACACCCGATTGATGACGGTAACTAGCCTGGGCTCTTATGTCTGGCCATCGCTATGCCCTCCCAACCGCAGCCAACGCTGACTCGACGAGCCGCGGACGTCAAGCGGTCGCATGTCGCGCGGAGGCGTCTGGCTCCTTATCTGGTTGAGTTGCGTCGTCGGCCTCCCAACTAAACGAATCCTTCTGTAACTCAACTCGACATTTCACCCCTCCGTCATGCGCGCACGGTAACGAGACGTCGGCACGCGGCTGGCGCGCCGTGTGCACAGCCCCTTTGCGTATGGCAAGCGGTTCAAAGCTGCGCGGCCGCCCGCGGAAATCGACGCGCCGGCCCGGCCCACTACCCGGACGCCAAACCTGGTCCACCGACCCGCCGCCGATGCCGCCGCGGAATCCGGGTGTACGGCAAGCCCTGGTGCAACCTGCGGCGGAAGTCAGGCATCCGCGCCTGCCTATGGCGGCGGAAATGGCGCAAACACTCACCCACTCTAGTTTGACGCTGAGGTGCGGCGGCCATATCGCGGTCTAGGCACGAGGTAGAAACGATGGCGCATGTTTGGTTACCACAACGGGACGCTGATCGCGGCAGCGCGGAATCTGAGATGCCGGAATGGGCCGCCGCCTCTCTCGACGGCGAGGCGTTCAGCCTCATCTCAGGGCCTGGGCAGATACTCTGTCTCCGCGTCGGCGCGGAAGCCGCAGATGCGCCTGCCACATTGCTGCGCAGCCAGCTGGATGGCCAGGAGAGCTGGGTGCTGATCGGCGCTGCTCGCGTGAACGGGATGCCGCTGCTCACCGGCATCCGTGTGCTGCGCGACCGGGACGAGTTGGAGATCGGTGGGCTCTGCACATTCTTCTCGACCGAAACTCTGGCGCTGGTCGAGCCCATGCCACGCGGCGACAAGCCCGTCTTCTGTCCGCGCTGCAAGCAGGCGATCGAGCCGGGGTCGGCGGCGGTGCGGTGCCCGCAGTGTCGCGTCTGGCACCACCAATCCGACGACCTGCCGTGCTGGACGTACGCGGAGCGCTGCGCGTTATGCGATCAGCCCACTGCACTGGACGCCGGCTATCGCTGGACGCCGGAGGGGTTGTGAGAAATGCAGCCGATAAGGAACCCCCATCTTGACCCTCCCCCGTTCGCAAGAGAAGCGAACAGGGGAGGGAACGTTGCTGTTGAGCGCGAGAGCCAAATGCAATCGGTGGTGGTCGTCGGTTGCGGGGCCATCGGATCGCATCTCGTGCCGCACCTCGGGCGCATGCCCGGCATGGGGCGGGTCGTACTGATCGACCACGATATGTACGAAGAGAAGAACCTGTGCTCGCAGGACATCACACGCCGTGATCTCGATAGGCCGAAGGCCGTGGTGCAAGCGCACCGGCTGCGCCGTGTGAATCCGGCGCTCAAGGTGATTGCGGTCGCCGATGCGGTGGAGAACGTTCCGCTCGGCCAGCTGCGCGCCAATGTCATCTTGGCCTGCTTGGATTCGCGCGCGGCACGCCGCCATGTGAACCGAATCGCCTGGCGCCTCGGTGTACCCTGGATCGATTCGGGGGTCCAGGGCGAAGACCTCCTGGCGCGCGTTAACGTGTACGTGCCACAGGCGCATCAGCCCTGTCTCGAATGCGCATGGGACGAGCGAGATTACCAGACGTTGGAACAAACCTACCCGTGCAGCGGCGGCAGTGCCTCGCCGCAACCGACCAATTCCCCTTCGAGCCTCGGCGCGCTCGCCGCCTCGCTGCTGGCGCTGGAGTGCGAGAAGGTGCTGGCAGGGCGTTGGGAGTGGGCGGCGGTCGGCCGACAAGTGCTGATCAATGCATCGGGGCACAAACATTACGTTACGAGGTTTGGACACAACCCCGCGTGTCGGTTCGACCACACGGTCTGGCGCATCGAAACGGTTGACCAACCGCCCGACAAGCTCACTGTGGCTGGGGTCCTGGCGCTCGTGTCCCAGAGCAACGGCCGCCACCCCTCCGCATTGCGAATCCCTGGGCAGGCGTTCGTCAGGCAACTCACCTGTCACGAATGCGGACAAACCCGAGCTGCGCGCTTGCGCCTGATCGGGCGTATGCGCACGGCGGAGCGGCGCTGCGGCACGTGCGGCGGGGAGATGAGGGGCGCGGGTTTCGACATGATTGAACGGCTCAACCCGGCTGAGCTTCCCGAAGCCACGCTTGAGCGCTCGCTCCGGAGCTTTGGGATTCGCTCGGGCGACGTGGTTACGCTCTCCACTGCTGAGGGCGAACGGCACTTCGAGATCGGAACAGGTGAGGTGGAAGGCGTGAGGCGCAAGGGGTGAGGCGTAAGGGGTAAGGGGTAAGGGGTAAGCGCGAGGAACCAGCAATGAGGAACTAGAGGGGATGACCGACAAGATCTTCGATGCGTTTCTGCGGCGCCAGTACGAGCAGGGCACGGCCTTGGCCAGGGACAGCGACCTTCTGGAGCTAATCGCGCTCGACGGGCCGCCGCCGCAACACTACGTCGCGCACTTCCGCTGTAAGGGGCTGGTACGCACGGATGCCGGCGACATCGTCGGGGCCGAGCGCTTCGAGCTGGGCATCTGGTTTCCGGACGATTACCTGTGCGAAGCCGATCCGCTCCGGGTGCTGACGTGGTTCGGCCCGCGGCGCGTGTTCCATCCGAACATCAGCGATCGGACGCCCGTGATCTGCGTGGGTCGGCTCGCGCCCGGAACGTCACTGGTGGATATCCTCTATCAATGCTTCGAGATCATCACCTACAACAAGGTCACCATGTGTGAGGACGACGCGCTGAACAAGGAGGCATGTGTTTGGGCGCGGCGCAACCAGCATCGCTTCCCCATTGATCCGCGGCCGCTGAAGCGCCGCGCGTTCGACGTGAGCGTCGAGAACATTGAGGTGGGGAAATGATCGGCGCGAGTGATCCACAGGCAAGCATCATCGCGGCGACCCTCGACAGATGCTTCCCTCGGGTTGAGCAGAGCGGACGCGCGTGCTGGACGTTCACGCTCTCCAACGGCACTGACCTGCAGGCAACCGCCCTGATCAACGACAGCTGGCTTCTCCTCGGTGTGCCCCTGTCCGAGCCGCGACTCGTGACTCACGAGTTGCGATCTTGGGAAATGCTGCAGTGGAACGCGACGCTGCCGGGCGGGGCGAAGTTCGCGGTGCTTGCCGCGGGATTGGGGATTCACGCCCGCGCGGAGCTGCCGCTGGATGATGATGTGAACCTGCCCAGCCGCGTCGTGCAAGCGTGTGCGGGTCTCAATGCAGCGTCCGCGAAATTTCGTCGCCTCGGTGCAGCAAGGTCCCCTCTCCCTTCGGGAGGGCCTGTCCTGAGCCCCGTCGAAGGGGGTCAGGATGAGGGGGTGCGATGGATTTGGGAAGAGGACGACACAGCGCTCAACACACAGATCGTCGAATGCGCCCCCGCAGTCGAGCTCGCCGCCGTGTGCCGCGAAAGCGGATGGGCGTTCGCGGAGCGGTCGGGAAAGCTCGTCGTCGATTTGGATGTTCCGGGCTCGTTCCAGCAAGCAGTCGCGCAGGCGAAGACGCCGTGCGGGGTCGCGGTGTCGGTGGATGTAACCACGAGCAGCGAGCCGCTCGCGATGCCCTGCCGGGAAGCGTTGGCCCTTTTGCTGTTGCGCACCTGTGGCGTCGTGCGCATGGTGCGCGCGGCGGTGCAAAACGTAGGATCTGGGATGGCGGCACGCTTCGAAGTCCTCTTCGGTGACACGCCGTGCGGCGCCGAGCTCAGTCACGCCTTTTCGGCGCTCTCCGTTGCGTGTCGGATCGCCGGCCATGAGGCGGTCATCCTGCAGCACGACGAGATCATCGCGAGAGCGTACCCGAAGACTTCACTTTCGCCCCTTGGGAGCGCCTGTCCTGAGCCCCGTCGAAGGGGGTCGGGGCGAGGGCCTGCATGACGGGTCAAGAGTCGATCACTAAAGGCTTGAGAGAAAAGGAGGAAGAACATGGGACAAGCAGCAGCAATGAGTCTGGGGCTCCGGGCCAGCGATGTGTCCGGGCAGAAGACGGTGAGGGCGTCGGCGGTACCCGTTGATGCCACTGTCGGGGAACTGGTGCAGGGCCTCTTGGCCAAGATGGGGCTCAACCGAAATGATGTGGAAGGGCGGCCACTCAACTATTATGCTCGTCTCGACCGTGAGGGCCGTCACCTCAACGGCTCGGAAATCGTCGGTGACGCGCTCAAGGAAGGGGACGAGATCGTCCTGACGCCCAACATCGACGCGGGCGGTCACGCGTGAGCGAGGGATGGCCCTCACCCTGACCCCCTTCGACGGGGCTCAGGACAGGCTCTCCCGGAGGGCGAGGGGACTTATTTCTCTCCCTTTCCTACCAGAGCCTGTCCCGAGCTCGTCGAGGGAAGAGGGCGGGGGTGAGGTGATGCAATGTTCAGCGAGCTTGTGAGACAGGTCTCCGGGTATCAGTACGCCATCGACTTCTACCGCGAGGACGGCAGCGCGCTGGCGCAGGTTCCGGTCACGCCGGACTGGGAGCCGGCACTGGAGTGGACGCAGTTCGAGGGCATGCGCCAAGGGCGGCTACCGCCAGTGACAGCTGCCGCATGCGGCAGCATCGAACCGGTGTGGCACCCCGGGATCGGGCAACCTTGCATTTCCGCGGTTCGCGCCGTCGCCCGCACCGGCGACTCCGCAATCTCGCGCGAGATTCCAAGGTCCTACTTTCAAGGGCTCGCTCGTCAGGCAGCAAAGCAGCTGGTGGAGAAGGAAGTGCTCGAGCAGGGAGAGGTGTTCCGCTACGCGGTGAGTGCGTACCCTGTGCCGGGGCGTTCCGCCCCAGAGAGCGCAGTCGCTGCGGATTTCTCGGTGGAAGAGGTGCTGGAACCACTACCGCTGGAAGAAGCACTGCTGGAATCGTTCTTCTGCGGGGCGGTGCCGGCCGGCGGCGCCGCCGCAGATGGCGACATGCCGGTATTCGTTTCCGAACCGGTGCTTGACGAACTGACACTGCTGGCGCGGCAAGCAGGTGACTGCGAGACGGGGGGAGTACTCGTCGGAACCCTGCGCCGCGACAGCAGCGTCCCCGAGATCTTCGTCGAGATCAGAGCGCAGATCGCCGCCACCCACGCCGAATCCACCTCGACGAAGCTGACGTTCACCGCAGAGACCTGGGCCGCGGTGCGGGCAGCCATCGCGCTGCGCAAACGCGGCGAGCTCATGCTAGGCTGGTGGCACTATCACCCCGATTTTTGTCGCCTCAAGAATTGCCCGGTCGAACGTCGGAGAACGTGCATGCTGTCAAGCACCTTCTTCAGCGTCGAAGATCTGCATCTGCAGCGCACGTGCTTCCCGCGCGCGTACCAGATCGCTCTGCTGATCAGCGACAGCAGCGCTGAGGGACTCACCTCCTCCATGTACGGGTGGCGGCAGGGAATGGTGGTCGAGCGCGGGATGTATGTGGTAGAGAGAAAGTCGACAGTGTTGGTAGTCGATAGTCAACAGGTGAACTACGATAAACAATGATGAACAGAATATACTTTTGACTCTTCGACTACTGACTATCAACGTTTGCAGAGGAGCAACACATGCCACGGGCGCAACAGAATGAACCCGAGATTCCCTTTCTTCAGCAGTTGCTCGCCGTCGGCGAGCAGGCGCCGACCATCGATCAGAAGACGGATCTGGCGCAGGCGGTACGCGCCCGCTCCGCCGACCGCAGCCGCAAGCTCGATTCCCTGCTTTTCGAACAGCTCGCCCGACTGGGTCAGGGGCTGATCGAGGCGCAGACGCATCAGGCCAAGCTGCAGGCGATCCTCGAAGATCTTGGCAGCCCGCCGTACTATCCTGCGATCTTTCTGCGACCGGTGATGACCGAGGCCGGCGCGCGGGCGATGGTGACGTACGGCAGCACGCGCCGCGTGGTCGCAGTCGCTGAGAACGTCGATCTGCAAGCCTTGGCCCTGGGTGACGAGGTCTTGTTGGGGAAGGACCTCAACGTGGTGGTGGGGATATCGCCTCGCGCCACGCCACAATGCGGCGAGACCGCGCTGTTTGAACGCGCCACCGCCGACGGGCGGATCGTCCTCAAATGGCGTGACGAAGAGATCGTGGTGGAGAGCGCCAGGTCCTTACACGAGACCGAATTGAAGGCCGGTGATCAGGTGCGCTGGGACCGCAGTGCGTGGCTGGCCTTCGAGAAGATCGACCGCGCTCCGGGCCGCCGCTTTCTGCTCGACGAGGTGCCGGATGTCGGGCGCGAGCAGGTGGGCGGGCAGGATGCCAATCTCGACACCTTGCTCTCGGCGTTGACCGCCACACTGGTCGCGCCGGAAAAGGCGGCGCAGTACGGCCTCGGTGGCCGGCAGTCGATTCTCATGGTCGGCCCCCCGGGATGCGGCAAGACCCTGATGGCCCGCGTGGCCGCGGCCGAGGTGTCGCGCTGCAGCGGCCGTCGCTGCCGGTTCGGTTTGGTGAAGCCGGCGGAGTGGGAATCGCCGTGGGTGGGCGAGACGCAACAGAACATCCGCAACTGCTTCACGGCGCTGAGGGAGGTCGCCGCCGACGGCTATGCGGTGCTGTTCCTCGACGAGATCGAGTCGATCGGGCGCATCCGCGGCGGCGCCGTCGGGCACCACTCCGACAAGTTCCTAGCCGCGCTCCTTGCCGAACTAGATGGGTTCACAGCCCGCACCGGAGTGGCGATCATCGCCGCCACCAATCGGAAGGACCTCGTCGATCCTGCCCTGCTCGAACGGTTGTCGGACGTCGAGATCTGCGTGGGCCGCCCCGACATGCGCGGCGCCAGGGCCGTCTTCGACATCCACCTGCCCGAGTCACTCCCGTTCAGCCCCGACGGCGCCGCCGCCCGGGATACGCGCCGCGAGATCATCGCGACGGCGCTGTCGCGCTTCTACAGCCCGAACGCAGACAACGAGCTGTGTATCCTGCGCTTCCGCGACGGCAAGAGCCGTACCGTCACCGCCCGTGAACTTGGCAGCGGGCGGATCTTCGAACAGGTCTGCCGCGCCGCGCGCCGGGCCGCGTTCCGGCGCGATGTCAGCGGCGGCCAGCCGGGGCTCTGCGCGGTCGATATGGAAAACGCAATGGCGGACACGATGGAACGCCTGGCCTCGACCCTCACCACGCGCAACGCCCACGTCTACCTCACCGATCTCCCGCAGGACATCGATGTCGTCAGCGTGGAACCGGTGGCGCGCAAGGTGGCGCGGCCGCACCGCTACCTCAATACATCAGGATAGGGATCAACCGAGCACGATTCGCGGGCACGAGTCACGACTGACTTCAAGGGATGAGCCGAGCACGATTCACGATCCACGACATATGACCACCACTGCCCAATCACTTCAACTCCCAAAGCTCTGCGGAGCCGACATCGAGCTGGGCAACTTCATCCTCGGCCTAGAGCGCCCGAACGGTACCGGCGAGCTCGCCTCACGCGCCCTGCTCCGCGAAATCCACGCGCGCTACAGCGAGTCCGATTCCCTCGAACCCTTGCGGCACGTCTACGATCCGCAGGACTGGGGACGCAAGTTCCTCAGCAGCAACGGCGGCTGCGCCTACATCGATCTCGATCATCTCGAGTTGTGCATCCCGGAGGTCATCAGCGCGTATGACCACGTGGCCGCGTGGCACGCGATGTTACGGATCGCGCGCGACGCGCTCGAAGCGGCCAACGCACGGTTGCCGGATGGCCTGTCGATCCAAGTGCTGGTCAACAACAGCGACGGCCGCGGCAACGCCTACGGCAGCCATCTCAATTTTCTCATCAGCCGCAGGGCGTGGGACAATCTGTTCGAGCGCAAGGTGCACCACCTGCTCTACCTGGCAGCATTCCAGGTCTCCAGCATCGTCTTCACCGGCCAGGGAAAAGTTGGGGCTGAGAACGGCGCGCCGGCGGCGGCGTTTCAGCTGTCGCAGCGGGCCGACTTCTTCGAGACGCTCACCGGAACGCAGACCACATTTCGCCGCCCGATCGTCAACTCTCGGGACGAGCCTTTGTGTGGGCCCGGCCATAAGATGCCGACCGCAGGTGCTAGGCTGCACTGCATCTTCTTCGACAACACGCTCTGTCACGTCGCCAGCCTCCTCAAGGTCGGCGTGATGCAGCTCATCCTCACCATGCTCGAAGCCGGGCGCGTCAATCCCGATCTCATCCTCGATGACCCGGTCGACGCCGTCTGGCGCTGGAGCCACGACCCGACGTTGCGGGCGCGCGCGCGGACGGTCTCGGGTCATCGGTTGACTGCAGTCGAGCTGCAGCTCCTCTTCCTGGAAGAGGCGCAATGCTTTGCGGCGCAAAGCGGCTATGACGGAATCGTCCCCCGCGCCGGTGAGATCCTCGAGCTGTGGGAAGACACGCTGCTGAAACTCAAGGCCGGCGACGTGAGCGTCCTGGCATCGCGGCTCGACTGGGTACTCAAGTTCCGCATCCTGCAACGCGCGCTGCACAAACGCTCCGACCTGACCTGGGCGTCCCCCGAGATCAAGCATCTCGATCACCTGTACAGCAGCCTCGATGCGGAGGACGGCTTGTACTGGGCCTACGAGAAACTCGGCGTGGTGCAGAAGGTGGTCGCTGAGGATCGTATCGACCACTTCGTGCACGAGCCGCCTGAGGACACACGTGCCTGGACGCGGGCAATGCTCCTGCGCATGCGAGGGGAGGCCGTACACGACGTCGATTGGGACCTGATCAAGTTTCGCGAGGTTAACCGTGGACACTGGCCGGTTATGCGCACGCTGCATCTGGCGAACCCACTTGGATTCACGCGCGCAGCGAGCCAGCGCGTCATCGAGAAGGCCGCATCACTGGGCGAGATTCTCGACGCACTGGAAGCGTCGGAGCCGGACATCGACGCGGCGCCGACGCTGTATGACCATGCGTCGCCGCGCGTTGGGTTCCCTCCCCTGTTGCCACCCTTCGACTGGGCTCAGGACAGGCTTCCGGCAACGGGGGAGGGTCAGGGCGCGAGCCACTCTCCGAGCATTCAGAACCGCATGCCAGAGACCAAGCACGAACAACGAAGACGTATCCCTGAAAAGGAGGAAGCAACATGAGAGAACGCGAACGACACCATGACGATATCCGCGGACCACAGCCGTCGGCACCTGCCGTCGACTCCGGCGCCGTGCGCGAGGCCGCCGAGCGCCTGCTGGCGCAGGGGACGGACGCGATCGACCGCGCCTTGTCGGGGAACAGCGCGGCGTTCCTCGCCGCGAACCGGCAGGAGGGAGGCCAGTAGCGGTGGCCGAGCGGCTCTTCGGGGTGGAGACCGAGTACGCGCTCACCGCCATCGGCGTGCGCGGCCAGAGCCTCGACCGGGCGCCGATCGTCGAGGCGCTGATGCACCTTGCCCGCACCACCTTGCCGTGTCTGCCGGACGAGTTCTCCGGCGGTTTGTTTCTGCAAAACGGCGCCCGCTTCTACGTCGACGTCGGTTTCCATCCCGAGTGCACCACTCCGGAAGTGAGCAACCCGTGGGACGCGGTGCGTTACGTCCAGGCCGGTGAGCGCCTACTGCTGCGCCTCGCCACCGCGGTGGCCGCAAAGCGCCGCGCCGGGCAACTCCTGCTCATGCGCTGCAACATCGACTACGGGGGCATGCGGTCCACCTGGGGCTGCCACGAGTCTTACATGCACCGCGCCGATCTGCGCACCATACCCAAACAGATCGTCCCACATCTCGTGTCGCGATTGATTTACAGCGGCGCAGCCGGCTTCGACAATCGATCTGCCGGTGTTGAGTTCATGCTCTCGCCGCGGGTCGCCCACATGACTAGCGAGGTCTCCGGCGAATCGACGCACAATCGCGGGATCTTCCACACCAAGGACGAGCCGCTCTGCAGGGGCGGATATCACCGCCTGCACATCCTGTGCGGCGAAAGTTTGTGTTCCGAGCTGGCGGCATGGTTGAAGCTCGGCACGACCGCGCTTGTGGTCGCGCTGATCGAGGCCGGCCTATCTCCCGGCGAAGAGGTCCAGGTCCGCACTCCGGTCATCGCCATGCAAATGTTCGCACAGGACCCAACGTGCACCGCAGTCGCCGAATCCCCACGCGGCAAACGCCTGAGTGCCATCGACATCCAGCGCCACTATCTGAGTCTCGCCGAAGCGCATGTGGGCGATGCGTTCATGCCGCCGTGGGCCGGCGAGGTATGCCGGCAGTGGCGTGCCGTCCTCGATCGATTGCAAGGCGGGCCGCAATCCTTGGCCACAACCTTGGACTGGGCAATCAAGCTCATGCTGTTCAAGGAGCACGTCCGGCGCCGTGGCTTCGTGTGGGAGTCGCTGCCGCTGTGGACAGATGTGGCGCGCCGGCTGGCGGCGGCGCTGGCACGTACACCGCAACACGAGCAGCCGCTGACTGCGGAGTTGGTACTCGGCAACAACAGTCCGGTCGCTGGCGAGGTGACGCGCCTGGCGTCTTTGATGCGCGCCAACGGTTTGAGTTGGACCTGCTTCGGACCTTTCCTGAATCTGCGCCAGGAGCTGTTCGAGATCGACATGCGCTTCGGGCAGCTCGGTGACACGGGAATCTTCGCTGCTCTCGATGCGAGTGGCGCGCTAAGCCACCATGTCGCCGGCGTCGACAACATCGAGGATGCGATCGAGCGCCCGCCCGCCGTCCCACGCGCACAGCGCCGGGGTGAGCTAATCCGGCAGCTCTCCGGAGAGCAAGAACGCTACAGCTGTGACTGGCTAGGCGTGTGGGACCGCCGGTTAGGCCGCGTCATCGATCTCAGCGATCCGTTCGCGATCGCGCCGGAGTGGAAAGAATGCTCTGACGACGATCTCGGCCCACTGCGCGGCCTTCCCCCTCGAGTCCGCGAGCAGCTCGCGTTCCTGCGCGCCCGGGGACGGACGCGCGACGCGGCGCCTTTCTAGCAGTGTCAACGGGTTCTCTCTCCCTCCGGGCTGAGAATGGTTCATATCTCACGCTCGTGTACATGGGAAATCGGACGCTACGCCGCCGCGTGCCCGCCTGAGGTAGCCAAAAGACGGCACCCCCTGGTTGCTGCTTCGCAGCACCGTCTTAGGGATCACGTTCGATCCACTGGCCCCGGGAGAGTTCGCCGGGATCAACATCAAAGAGCCGAAGGACTAGGCCTCAAACATAGCATGTTGAGATTCTAATCGAGACAGCAACGCGGACCTCGGAATGGTCCTAGCACGAGGCCGACCGGCTTGATAAAGGTCTCAAATTGCTGGAGAAAGGCGTCGATGCGGTTCCCGAGAACAGCCGTTGGGGCCTGACCGATGTTGTATCTGTCTGCCTTTGTGATCGGTGCCATCATTGGAAGTTTTCTGAACGTCTGCATTTACCGCTTGCCAGCAGGGGAGTCCGTCGTCTACCCACCCTCCCATTGCCCTGGTTGCGGCGTGCGCATCCGTAGCCGGGATAACATTCCGTTACTGAGTTATGTGCTCTTGCGCGGGCGCTGTCGGTCGTGCGGCGCGGCCATTTCGGTGCGTTATCCGGCTGTGGAAGCGCTCAGCGGCGCCCTGCTGGTGCTGCTGTTGTACCGCCTTGGGCTGTCGCCGAAGCTGGGCGTATATGGAGCGTTTGTCGCGGCCTTGATCGTCGTCAGCTTTATTGACCTGGATCATCAGATCATCCCGGACGTTATTAGCCTGCCGGGGATAGTTGTCGGCCTAGTGGCATCGGTGCTCGGGCAGGGGCCACCGCTACTCGACAGCCTGCTCGGTGCCCTCGTTGGTGGCGGCATGTTATACGCGGTGGCCGTTGGGTACCATGCGTTCACAGGGCGTGAGGGCATGGGGGGCGGCGACATCAAACTGCTAGCCATGATTGGCGCCTTTCTGGGCTGGCGCGGGGTGCTGCTCAGCCTCATCATCGGTTCCTTCACAGGCGCGGTCGTAGGCGCAAGCCTCATCCTTGCGCGGCGGACAGACAGCCGGGTGCCGATCCCGTTTGGCCCTTTTCTGGCACTCGGCGCGGTCTGCGCGCTGGCCTTCGGCGATCGATTGATCACCTGGTACCTGCAGATGGCGTTTGGACTGTAGACCTGATGCTGGCTAGCCGCCCTGGGCGTTGCCCAGGGCTGATGGATTGCCGCCCTTTCAGGGCTGAGCCCCGTGAATCGGTGGCGGTCAGCAGCCCCACGGGGGCGGCTATACTTGAGCCTGGGGCATCGCCCCTGGCGTGTTGGCCGATCGTGCGGTTCCTTTGCCTAACCTCAATCCGAAAATAATCTGAGCCGTATCGGGGACTCCGATCAGGAATGATGAGCGCTACGAGCTGGGGTTCCCTCCTTTTGCAAAGGAGGGTCAGGGAGGATTTGCGGACGCCTCA
>Ga0187884_10000590_pt1 | contig 35955 bp, 30 predicted proteins | sample June2016WEW_20_4_FD_132983 | JGI IMG/M metagenome (GOLD analysis project Ga0187884, IMG submission 132983) | Peatland microbial communities from SPRUCE experiment site at the Marcell Experimental Forest, Minnesota, USA - June2016WEW_20_40 | ecosystem: Environmental > Terrestrial > Soil >...
TCCTGGAAACCGGAAACGATTCCTTCCGATTCAAACAGCGCAAAAAACAGCCGAAACTCGGCTGACTAACTGGAAACTTTTGGACGCTGTTACCTGGAAACTATTCAACGCTGATTGACACCTGATTCGAGGATGCCCCTTCAGGTGGTAGTTTGTGCTCGATGCTTATCATTAGGAAGGATCACGAAGGCGACATGCCGAAGCTTTATACGGGATACGGGGCAGGCGCAGTTGATCGATTTCCCGTCAGAGGAAATCGGGAAGCAGGGCTGGTAGTATGCAAAAATTATAACTTCCGCATGAAGATCGGGCGCTAACGAAATCAATGGCTTCGTTTATGCAAAAGTTACTTGCAAAAGTACGGTTTCGTGTTACAAGTATTGCATGACAATTTTCGGCTATGCACGTGTTTCGACAGACGGCCAAACCCTCGATAGCCAGCTTGAGGCTCTCAAGGCAGCTGGCTGTGAGAAGGTATTCAGCGAGAAAGTTAGCGGGGCAAAAGAAGATCGTGCCCAACTCGCAAAATTGATGAAGACAATCGGCTCGGGCGATGTCCTGATCGTTAGCCGCCTTGATCGATTGGCTCGTTCAACTCGTGATCTCCTGAACATCCTCGATGCTCTCGCCAAGCAGGGCGCAGCCTTCCGGTCCATCAGTGACCATTGGGCAGATACCACCACTCCTCATGGACGTTTGATGCTGACGGTTCTAGGTGGACTAGCCGAGTTTGAACGCGAGTTGATTCGAGTTCGAACCGGAGATGGGCGGATCCGTGCAATGGCACGAGGTCAGCACATGGGCAGACCAACGTCTTTGACCCCTCATCAACGCCAAGAGGCCGCCGCTGCCCTTGTAAATGGTAAGGTCACGCAAGCCGATCTTGCCCGACGGTTCAACGTCAGCCAGAGCACTATCTCGCGTCTTGCTTGCAGACAACCTTGCGTCGTTGCCCGATAATCCGGCTCTCGACGCAGAAACGGAAGGGGTGTTGAACGCCTTCAACCCTGGGAGACCGCCGCCGCCGCATTTCCCAACAGGCACATGAGCATCGACAGCGTTTGTGGGCCATTTCACGTCATTGGAGCCTGAAGGCACTCACTTGTTTCATGCTCTGAAGTAAGCATAGCTGAAATTGTGGACAATTTCCAAAAGGGTATCCTAATGGCAAAGAAATCAAAAGTGACCGCAAAAGAGTGGATCAGCCAGGTCTTTTCAGCTAAGGCCGCTAGAAACGGCGGGATTGTGCGCCGAAAGATATCCTCAGTCGCTCTATATGCATCTGAGAAAGCCTTGCAAGCCGAAGTTAAGCGCCGCAAATTCCATATGGTCATCACTGGCGATCAATATGTGATTATGTGCAACAAAGGGGACTGGCAGGTTATCTGCTGAAGAATTTCAAACCGAAACGATAGCCGCTCAATTGCACGTCATCCGAGTAGCTGGCCGGAACAACCGATGAAATGGCTCGCCGGTGAATCACTTTGTGACGAGCACAGAAAATAACCCCGGCTGTCCTACATCGTCTCTGATGTACCTATCCAATCCTAATAAGTTTGTGGGGCAAAATGTGGTGCTCGCCTGAAGTCACAGCCTAAATCTTTAATAAAAACAATGCGTTAGCTTAGATAACTGGCGGAGACGGAGGGATTCGAACCCTCGATAGGGCTTTACAACCCTATAACGGTTTAGCAAACCGCCGCCTTCAGCCTCTCGGCCACGTCTCCGTAGAGCCAGAAAACGGCCTATATAGGACGCCGCCTCCCGCAGGATGACGTATGCCTCAGCGAATGGGTGAAGGCAAGGGCCAAGCGGCCCGGGCCAGCCGGGGCAATCCTCGATTTTCTCTTTTTCAAGCACTTATGCCCATGAGAAAACGATCGCGGAGACAGCGAAAACCATCGCGCCAAATTTCACGGGTTAAATTTTTTAAGAAAATAGATCATTCTACGGACATGTTCAGCCACCGCTCACGACCAGGCTCGACCCTCTTGCTCTTGGCCTTGGCTGCGTTCTGCGCGGCCGGGCGTGGCATGGCCGCCGAGCTGCCAAGCGACGAACCGAAAGGATGCGCGGACTTCACCCCCCGCATGCTGATGGAGGCCGGGAGCGTCTTGAGCCCGCTGGTCATGAACGGCGTCACGGCCATGGCCCCGCTGCCGGCGCAAACCGCAAGGATCTTCTGCGCCTGGTTTGAAATCGCGGCCGCGGGGCAGATGTCGCGCAGCGATACGCTCTGGTTCCAGGCTGGCTATGGCGGCGCGCCCGGCGATCTCGGCAGCGGCGCGCCCGCCTTTCCCAAATGGGACAGTCCCAATCCCTCGCTGTTTCGCGCCCTGCCCGGCGAAGCCGGCCAAATCCCGCTCGATCCAACCCCGTTTTCGCTTCCGGCCGGACGATAGAGCACCCTTGCGGCCACGAAAAAGCCCCGCGGAATCCGCGGGGCTTGGAAATTCGTCAGGCCAATCGCGCTCTTCGTAAGAAATTAAAGCATGTCCTCGATCACAAAAGTCTACAACTTTTGTGGGACACACTCAGTAGCCGAACACCCCGAAGCCCTTGAATCCGAAGGCATAGGAGAGCGTGACGCCGCCGGTGAATTGATTCCGGTTGCCGAGCACCGTCGCGACAGGGCTCGCCCCGACACTGCTTTCCAGGTAGTCCCAACCGCCGAACACCGTCGCCGCGATATTCTGCGTGACGTCGTAACGGGCCGATGCAAAGAGGCCTGCCGATGTCAAACCGCCAGTGGCTTGATAGGGCGTAACGAGGCCGTTGATGGCCGCGGCGGCCGGCGTGATCGTGAAATAGCTGTCGGCAAAGCGTTGATCGCCGAACTTGACGCGCGGGCCTGCCGCAAGCTGGAAGGGGCCGAACCGTCCGATCAAATCGGCGCCGATCGTTCCCACCAGCCCGTCGTAACCCGACACCGCCTTGAGGATCTCGCCCCGGATGCGCAGATGACCTTGCAACGGCCAGATTTCGGCGAAACCGCCCAATTCAACGGAATCATCGACGTTGGGAAGCCCGTTAAACTGCCCGTTGCCGCCCGACAGACCCCGCCGGTTGACGAAATTGCCAGCCGGACCGGCGCGGAAGATGCCAGTATTGAGGATGGCGATATCGAACGAATCGTCAGGCGAGTAGAAAAAGTCGTGCTCGCCCGGCCTGAGATAGGCAACGTGAACGCTGGGCAGAACAATGAAGCTTTTCGCGCCGGGGAAGCTCGGCGTGACTTCGGGGCCAACCCCTATAATCACGGTGAATTCAGGCGGAGCGGTGAAAGCCGGCGTGATCGTGCTCGACGGCAGATCGGCTGCGAAAGCTGGAACAGCCAGGAATACGGCACTTAGGCTCGCAGCCAGCCTTGACACGGAGGAAAAGCGCACGGATCATCCTTTGAATTTCAGAATCATAAGGCATGATGGCAGCATTCCCCCTTACGAACCAGTGTATAAGGGCAACACAATTCACCAATGCGAGGGCGCATAGCTCATGAACCGCACGGGCCGGCAGGCGGCGCATGTCGCGATTCGCTTTTATCAACTGACGTTTTCCGCGCTGGCCGGCCGTCAGTGCCGCCATGTGCCGAGTTGTTCGGACTATACGGACGAAGCCATCCACCGCCATGGCGTCTGGGCCGGCGGGTGGATGGGCTTGGCGCGGATCTGCCGCTGCCACCCCTGGGGCACGGCCGGCTACGATCCGATTATGCAAGACGTGCCGCCGAAGGCGCGGTGGTACTTGCCCTGGCGCTACGGCGCCTGGAAGAGGATTCCGGCGATGAAGGATGGGTGAACGCGCGCTTCCGCATCCATTCAGACGGCGAATCCTAAGGTCATTTCACGCTCAACCGAGCGGTTCTCACCTTAGGAGCCAACAATGACCGGACGCCTCAAAATTCTCGCCCTCGCCCTTGGCCTTGCCGTCGCGGGCGGCTCGTTCGCCCAAGCGGCGACACCCGCCGCGGATCAAACGATCAAGACCCAGCAGGTTCAAACGACCAAACACTTCGTCAGCGCGGCTGCGTTGCGCAAGCACCGCCTGCATCTGGCGCATCTCCGCCAGATCAGGAAGCTGCATGAAGCTCGTCTTCTGTCCCGCCATCACGCTGTGAAGACCATAACCAAGGCAACAAAAGACGCGAAGACCCTCTTGGTCCATCACGCCGTGGCGAAACCCGCGACCGTGATCCGCTGAACGGTTGGCGGCCGTCCGGATTTTTTCCCCATGCCCGCCAAGCCGCTTTTTGACGTCCATGGTTTCAGCCGGCGCGAACTCTATCCGCGCCGGCTTCATCGCGACGAATCGGGCGCGGCGCTGGCCTCACCCGGCCCCCGTCCTTGGGGCGCGGGCGGCGTCTTGGCTTGCCAAAAGCGCCCAGCCGGATCAGTCTGAGATTGAAATTTGGCGTCTCTTCGGGGAATATAGGTTTATATTGATTGCTCGAGGGCACGGCCCAACTGATTCTTGTCAAAGATTGGCAAGGATCGCACGGGGATCGTTCCGGGCAGGAGCGGTGCGATGAGCCCCCATTCCGCATCCGTCAAATGACCTGGTCATACAACCCGTCGCGCCTATATTGGCGCCGGGTGATTTCAGTCTGAGCCATCAGGTACCGCTCGAATCTCGTAAATCCGAAGGAATCACAGCCTGACGAGATCACTCAATATTTCTTTAAGTCAGCTTCTTGGAGGCTAACCGGAAGCTCATAAGGGAGGCCGCAAATGACAACGGTAAGACAACTGCTCGATGAAAAAGGGCATGAGGTTTTTTCGATCCCTCCGGACGCCACCGTTTACGATGCGATCAAAACAATGTCTGAGCGAAACATCGGGGCGCTCGTCGTCATGGACGAGGGGAAACCGGCCGGAATCATCACCGAACGGCTTTATGCCCGGAATGTCGTGTTAAAGGGCCGGACGTCGCCCTTGACTTCTGTCCGGGCTGTCATGGCGACGAACGTGGCTTATGCCAAGCCGGAGCAATTGGTCGAGCAATGCATGGCTATCATGACGGAAACGAGAGTTAGCCACCTCCCTGTAATTGATAATGGAGAGTTAGTTGGCCTTATTTCCATTGGCGACTTGGTTAAATCAATTATAAAACATCAGGAATACACCATCGAACAACTAATCTCATACATTCAGCACTGATGGCATGATTGCATAGGGCAGCGGCCTTTTTTCGTTTTGGCGGACCGGGTTCAGACCCCTGGGTTTCAGACCCCTTGCGCACGGCAAACTTTCAGGCTTGGCTACGATCTCGTATCGATTTGATAGGGATCATGGAATGACAAGCATCAACGGCCGCACCCCTAACCACCCCGTCGATCCGATCTTTCTCGAGCGCTGGTCGCCGCGCGCCTTTACCGGGGAATCCATTCCGGAAGCCGAGCTTCTCACCATTTTCGAGGCGGCGCGTTGGGCGCCCTCATGTAATAATTCGCAGCCCTGGCGGTTTGTCTATGCCTTGCGCGATACCCCGGATTGGGACGTGTTCTTCGATCTGCTGACCGAAGGCAACAAGCGCTGGGCCAAGGACACCGCGGTGCTGATCATCGTGGCTTCCAAGATCACGATGCAGATTCCCGGCAAGGACGCGCCCGTCGAATCCCACAGCCATTCCTTCGATACCGGCGCCGCTTGGGGCTATCTGGCCTTGCAGGCCTCGATCTCGGGATGGGCCGCCCATGGCATGATGGGCTTCGACCTGCCGCGCGCCGCGCGGACGCTCGGAATTCCCGCCGGTTACCGCGTCGAGGCCGCCGTCGCCATCGGCCGCAAAGCCGATCCCGCGACCCTGCCGGAAGCGCAGCGCGCGCGTGAAGTGCCGACCGGGCGCACGCCCATCGAGACGCTGATCAAGTTGGGCAAGTTTGCGTGAAGGGTGATGCCGGAGGGGGCAGCACCGCTTTCATTGTCCTTTTCCCGCGGCGCGAACGGCCAGCGCCCGCAAGGCGGCACCAATCGCCTTGCGGATGTCTGGAGCCGCGACGAGTCCATCGGCGCCGATATCCGCGCGCTGAACCGGAATCTTCAGGCAGGCGGCCTCGACGATCCCGGCGCCGGTGAAGCCCAGCACGATGCGCAACGTCTCGTAGGTGCCACCCGAACCGCCGTGGGACGACGGATTGATCCAACCGGCGGTCTTGCCATAAAGACCGCCGCCAACGGTCCAATCGAGCAGATTCTTGAAGGCTCCGGGCAAGGAGCCCGCATATTCCGGCGTGGAAAACAGGATGGCGCCGGCAACCCCTAAATTCGCGCGCAGATGCGCCACCGGTTCCGGTAAGGGATCTCGATCGAGATCGGGATTGAACAGCGGCAAGTCCCCTAGCCGTTCATAGAGGATGGCCTCGACATTCGCCGCCGCATCCGCCCGCGCCGTTTTTAGAACGGCGGTGTTCACGGAACCTTCGCGCAGGCTGCCGCCGATCAACAAAATGCGGCAGATTTTCTCGTCGCGCTCCGGTGCCGCACCCATCTCGATCCCGCCCCCAGAGCGCGTTCCGCTTTGGTGGAATCACCAAAGCGACAGGAACTCGCTCTCTTTGTAAGGAGTTAGAGCATGTCCTCGATCGAAAAAGTCTGCAACTTTTTCGGGACATGCTCTAAATCACGCCGCCTTTTTCCGCGCGATCGCGGCCAGCGTGCGCAGAATCGCCCGTGTGCCTTCCAACCGCGTCTTGGCGTTTTCGAAATCGCGGATGAAGACGAGTTTCATGTCCGGCCGCACCTTGGCATCCGAGCCCTGCTCGGTCACGAAACGCACCAGACCTTGCGGATTGGCGAAAGCATTGTCGCGGAAGGCGATGATGACGCCCTTGGGACCGGCATCGACCTTTTCGACATTGGCGCGGCGGCACAAAGCCTTGATGGCGACGAGCTTCATCAATTGCTCGACCTCTTGCGGCAAGGGCCCGAACCGGTCGATCAGCTCGGCGGCGAAGCTCTCGATCTCGTCGTCGGTCTCGAGCGTCGCCATGCGGCGGTAGAGCCCGACGCGAAGCTGCGGATCCTCGATATAATCCTCGGGGATGGTGACCGGCGTGCCCGTCGAAATCGACGGCGACCAAGCCTCGTCCGCGACGGGCTCGTCGACCCCGGCTTGGAGCGCCTCGATCGCCTCGCGCAACATCTCTTGATAGAGCTCGAAGCCAACTTCCTTGATATGCCCGGATTGTTCGTCGCCCAACAGATTGCCGGCGCCGCGGATATCGAGATCGTGGCTCGCGAGCTGGAAACCCGCCCCCAGCGTATCCAAGGATTCCAGAACCTTGAGCCGCCGTTCCGCCTGCGCCGTCACCGTCTTGTTCGCGGGTAGCGTGAACAAAGCATAGGCGCGCGTCTTGGAACGGCCGACGCGCCCGCGCAATTGGTAGAGCTGCGCGAGCCCGAACATGTCGGCGCGATACACGATCAAGGTGTTGGCGGTGGGGATATCGAGCCCGGATTCGATGATCGTCGTCGAGAGCAGAATGTCGTATTGGCCGTCGTAGAAGGCCGACATTTTTTCTTCGAGTTCGCTGGGCGCCATCTGCCCATGAGCGACGACGACCTTGGCTTCCGGCACGCTCTGGCGCAGGAAGGCGCTGGCTTCTTCGAGATATTCGATGCGCGGGCAGACATAAAAGCTCTGGCCGCCGCGGTAGCGCTCGCGCAGGAGCGCCTCGCGCACCAGCAATTCATCGAAGGGCGAGACGAAGGTCCGCACCGCCAACCGGTCGACCGGCGGCGTCGCGATGATCGAGAGATCGCGCACGCCCGTCATCGCGAGCTGCAAGGTCCGCGGAATCGGCGTGGCGGAGAGCGTCAGCACATGCACTTCGGCGCGCATATCCTTCAGCCGCTCTTTATGTTTCACGCCGAAATGCTGCTCCTCGTCGACGATGACAAGGCCGAGATCGCGGAACTCGATGGCCTTGCCGAGCAAGGCATGGGTGCCCACCACGATATCGATATCGCCCGAGGCAAGGCCCGCCTTGGCCGCTTTGAGATCGGCGGAGCCCACCATCCGCGAGACTTGCGCGACCTTCACCGGCAGATGCGCGAAACGCGCCGAGAAATTCTTGAAATGCTGCCGCGCCAGCAAGGTCGTCGGCACGATGACGGCGACTTGCTTGCCGTTGATCGCGGCCGTGAAAGCCGCGCGCAAGGCGACCTCGGTCTTGCCAAACCCGACATCGCCGCACACCAACCGGTCCATCGGACGCCCCGAGGCCATGTCGTCGAGCACGGATTCGATGGTGCTGAGCTGATCGTCGGTTTCGTCGTAGGGAAAGCCGGCGCAGAATTCGGCGTAGAGCCCATCGGGCGGCACCAGCTTGGCGGCTTCATGCGTGGCCCGCGCAGCGGCGATTTTCATCAGCCCCGCAGCCATTTCCAACACGCGCTTGCGCATCCGCGCCTTGCGCTTTTGCCAGCCCGCGCCGCCCAGACGGTCGAGCTGCACCTCGGTATCTTCCGAGCCATAGCGCGACAGCAATTCGAGATTTTCGACGGGCAGGAAAAGCTTGGCGCCCTCGGCGTAATGCAGCTCCAGGCAATCGTGGGGCATGCCCGCTGCTTCAATCGGCCGGAGCCCGACGAACCGTCCGATGCCGTGGGCGGAATGGACGACGATATCGCCCTCGCTCAGCGATCCGATCTCTTTCAGGAAATTGGCGGCGCGCTTGGTGCTCTTGCGCTTGCTGACGAGCCGGTCGCCTAAAATATCCTGCTCGCTGATGACGGCAATGTCGCCCGCCTCGAAACCCTGTTCGAGGCCGAACACCGCGATCGCCGTTTTCTCGCCCTTCAGCGACAAAGCTTGCACGAGCGCCGAAACCGGCTCGTTATGCTTCAGCCCGTGATCGGCGAGCACACCGGCCAGACGCTCGCGCGATCCATCCGACCAACCCGCGAGGATGACGTGCTTGCCCCCGGCTTGCAGCGCGCGCACATGATTGGCGGCGGCCTCGAAGACATTTTGGCTTTCGTCCGCCCGCTCCGGCGCGAAGCTGCGGCCAGGCTTGCCGCCGGCATCGACGACCAATCCCTTGGTTCCCTCCGGCAAGGCATGCGGCGTGATCTGCACATGCGACCGGCCGGCCAGAAGTTTAGCCCATTCGGCCTTGGAGAGATAAAGCCGATCCGGCTTCAGCGGCTTGTAAGGCGAGTTGTTGAGCGCGGCCTCATGGGCGGTTTTACGCGCATCGTAATAATCGGCGATCTGATCGAAGCGCTCGATGGCGGCCTCTTGGACCTGCGCGTCGAGAATCAAGGGCGCATTGCCGGTATAGGCGAAGATCGTATCGAGCCCGTCATAGAACAACGGTAGCCAATGCTCGTAGCCGGGATGGCGGCGGCCCTCGCTGATGTTCTCGTAGAGCATGTCGCCGCGCGTCTGCGCGCCGAATTCGGTGAGATAAGCGTGGCGGAAGCGCTTCATCGAATCGGACGTCAGTTGCACCTCGCTCATCGGCACGAGATCGAGGCCACGCAATTGGCCAATCGTGCGCTGCGACTCGGGATCGAAGGTGCGGATCGATTCCAGGGTATCGCCGAAAAAGTCGAGCCGGACGGGCTGCTGCTGGGACGGGGCGAACAGATCGATGATGCCGCCGCGCACGGCGTAATCGCCCGTGTCGCGCACGGTGGAACTCCGGGTGAAGCCGTTGATCTCGAGCCATTGGACCAGAGCGTCCATATCCACGGCATTGCCGGGTGCCGCGGAAAACGTATCCTTCGCGACCCGTTTCAGCGGCGGCACGCGCTGCAAAATCGCGGCGATGGTGGTGGAGAGAATGCGCGGCCGGTCTTCCGCCGTGCGCGTGGCGGAAAGCCGGGCGAGCGCCGTCATGCGCCGCGCGCTGATCGCGGCATTGGGCGAGACCCGGTCGTAGGGCTGGCAATCCCAGGCCGGAAAATCCAGTACTTCGATGCGCGGATCGGCAAAGGCGAGCGCCTCGTTGAAGGCCCGCGCGCGTTGCTCGTCGCGCGAGACAAAAACGAACACGACGGCGCGATTCTCGGCCTCGCGCGCAAGCTGGCGCGTGAGATCGGCCACGCAGAAGGCGTCGTATCCTTCGGGGACGGCGGAGAGCGTGAAAGAGCCGCCCTTTTTGAGTTCGGCGACGGCGCGTTTGAGATCGGTCACGGGGCTTTTTGAATTAGGGAAGGAAGGGCATAGGTGGGCATTTCAGCGGGGAAGGCAACAGGTTTGTCCCGGCGGCGCCGCGCGTCCTTCTTCCATGAGCGCGAGAAGAATACCCCCGATCACGCGTAAGAAAACGATTTCAACTTGCGAAACACCGGCGTGTCGTGCGCGGCCGGCAGCGCGACGTCGCCGGTCAGCCAGGAGAAGACATCGTGATCGGGCAAATCCAACAAAATCTCGAGCGCGTCAATGTCCTCCTCGGGCAAATCGCCGAGCTGCGAATCGGCGAAGCCGCCCATGATCAAGTCCATTTCGCGCATGCCGCGATGCCGGGACCGGAACAAAATACGGCGGCGGCGGACGTCGAGCCCCTCGCTCCCACGCGGGATGGACTCGCGCCCTAGAGGGACGGACATGGCAAACCTCTTCAATGGAATGATGGCGGCATTGATGCGCCCGAGCGCGCGTTATAGCGTCCTGCTCTCCCGCTGTCAGCCTCATCCCGTCGTGAGGCCCGCAATCGAGCCTTGATGCGACCCAACATCCTCACGCCCCTCTTCGCCTCGGCCGCCGGCCTGCCGGGCATCGGCCCCAAGACCGGCAAGCTGCTCGACCGGCTGCTAGGGCCCGACAATGCGCCGGCGCGCATCGTCGACCTGCTGTTCCACCTGCCGCATTCGGTCATCGACCGGCGCAACCAGCCCAAGATCGCCGATGCCCCGATCGATCAGGTCGTGACCTTGAAGGCGCGTGTCGCCGAGCATCGCGCGCCGCCGCCCCGCTCGCGCGCGCCGTTCAAAGTGCTGGTGGAAGACGAGACCGGCGACGTCACGCTGGTATTTTTCCTCGCCAATCACGCCTGGATCGAGAAAAGCCTGCCGCTGGGAGCCGAGCGCTGGATTTCCGGCAAGCTCGAGCTCTACGACGGGCATCGCCAGATGGTGCATCCCGACCGGGTCGTCGATGCCGAGGGTTTCGCCACCATGCCCTTGATCGAGCCGGTCTATGGCCTGACCGAGGGTCTCTACCCCCGCGTGCTCGCCAAGGCGATTGCCGGCGCGCTGGCCAAGCTGCCCGTCTTGCCGGATTGGCTGGAGGGTCTGCGCCTGCCCCTGCCCCATCTGCCAAGTTTTTCGCAGGCGCTGACCGCCGTCCACCACCCCGGGACGCCCAAGGACATCGAACCGGACTCGCCCGCCCGCGCGCGGCTCGCCCTCGACGAATTGCTGGCGCATCAGATCGCGCTGGCGCTCATGCGGGAACGCTTGCGGATCCGCGTGGGCCGGCCGCAAGTCTCCGCCCATCGCGTGGCCAGTCAGATCGAAGCCGCCTTGCCCTTCGCCTTGACGGCGGCGCAACAGGCGGCGCTCGCCGAAATCCGCGCCGATCTCGCCGCCCCACACCGCATGTTGCGGCTGCTGCAAGGCGACGTCGGCTCGGGCAAGACCTTGGTCGCCTTTCTCGCCATGGCCGATGTGGTGGAAGGCGGACGCCAGGCCGCGCTCATGGCGCCGACCGAAATTTTGGCCCGCCAGCATTTTGCCGGACTGCAACCCCGCGCCGAAGCGGCCGGCATGATCATGGCGCTGCTCACCGGCCGCGACAAGGCGGCCGAGCGCGCCCGCACGCTGGAAGGTCTGCGCAACGGCACGATTCAGATCGTCATCGGCACCCATGCGCTGATCCAGGATAATGTCGCCTTCCGCGATCTCGGCCTCGTCGTGGTGGACGAGCAGCACCGTTTCGGCGTGCATCAACGTCTGGCGCTGAGCGACAAGGGCGAGGCGGCCGACATTTTGGTAATGACGGCGACGCCGATCCCGCGCACCCTGGTGCTGTCTTATTTCGGCGACATGGATGTCTCCGCCTTGCGGGAAAAGCCACCCGGCCGCCAGCCGATCGATACCCGCGCGCTGCCGTTGGAGCGGCTGGACGATGTGATCGCAAGGCTCGGCAAGGCGATCGAGACCGGCGCGCGAGCCTATTGGGTCTGCCCGCTGGTGGCCGAAAACGAAGAGATCGACGCCGCCGCCGCGCAAGAGCGGTTCGAGATGCTGAAGATGTTCTTCGGCGAGCAAGTCGGCCTGATCCACGGCCAGATGAAAGGCCCCGACAAGGACGCCGCCATGGCCGCCTTCGCCGCCGGTCAGACGCGGGTTTTGGTGGCGACGACCGTCATCGAAGTCGGCGTCGATGTGCCCGAGGCGACGATCATCGTAATCGAACATGCCGAGCGCTTCGGCCTCAGCCAAATCCACCAACTACGCGGCCGCGTCGGGCGCGGCAAAGGCGCCTCCGTCTGCCTGCTGCTGTACAAGGCGCCGCTCGGCGATGTCGCCAAGGCGCGGATCGAGATTTTGCGCCAAACCGAAGACGGGTTTCTGATTGCCGAGGAGGATTTGAAGCTCCGCGGCGAGGGCGAGGTTTTGGGCACCAGGCAATCCGGGACGCCAGGGTTCAAGCTGGCTTCGCTGGATGTCCACGGCGGACTGCTGCCGCTCGCCCGCGATGCCGCGCAGAAAATCGTGGCGGACCGGTCGAAGCTGGACGGGCCAAGCGGCGAGGCCATCCGCGTGCTGCTGCATTTGTTTGAGCGGGAGGAAGCGATCAGGTTGATCGAGGCGGGGTGAATGACCTAACGAACCCGCCGCGTTTCAATTGCTTCCTGGGCATCGAGGGACCGCCCTCGTCCTTCGAGACGCTACGCCTCCGGCGCGCTCCTCAGGATGAGGGCTAATGGGTTGGTCCGGCTCGCGGAGAAAACCGCCCCCTCACGCCACCGGCCGCAGCTCGCGCGGCAGCGGGAAGAAGACACTCTCGTCGGCGGTCGAGACGATCTCGATCTCCAGCTCGAAGCGCTGGGAGAAGGCGTCCATGATTTCCTCGACCAACACTTCGGGGGCCGAGGCGCCGGCGGTGATGCCAAGCGTCTTGATGTCGGTGAAAAGCTCCCATTCGACATCGGAGGCGCGCAGCACCAGGCGGGCGAGCGGGCATCCGGAGCGTTCGGCGACTTCGCGCAGACGCTGGCTATTCGAGGAATTGGACGAGCCGACCACGATCAGAGCATCGACGATGGGAGCGATCCGCTTCACCGCCTCTTGCCGGTTGGTGGTGGCGTAGCAAATATCCTCGCGCTGCGGCCCGACGATTTGCGGGAAGCGGTCGATCAAGGCATCGACCATCTGCTTGGTGTCGTCGATCGACAATGTGGTCTGCGTGACATAGGCGAGGCTCGACTCGTCCGCGACCTTCAGATTGGCGATATCTTCCGGCGTCTGGACCAGAAGGATCGAGCCCTGCGGCAATTGGCCGAGCGTGCCGACGACTTCGGGATGGCCGGCATGGCCGACGAGCACCACCTGGCGGCCGCGCTTAAAATGCGATTGCGCCTCGCGATGCACCTTGGTGACGAGCGGGCATGTGGCATCGATCGCGAGAAAATTCCGGCGCTCCGCCTCGGCGGGGATCGATTTCGGCACGCCATGGGCGGAGAAAATGACCGGTTTGTCGGTATCGGGAACTTCCGACAATTCCTCGACGAAAATCGCGCCCTTGGCCTTCAGCCCCTCGACGACATATTTATTATGCACGATCTCGTGGCGGACATAGACCGGCGCGCCATATATCAGGAGCGCCCTCTCGACGGCATCGATGGCCCGGACCACGCCGGCGCAGAATCCACGCGGCGCGCATAAAAAGATGCGAAGCTTTGGCTTGGCTGTCATGACGGGTTCCGCTTGAAAGACTGAAGTGGGTAATGGATTTCAAGGGCTGGGGAGTCAAGGCCTTGGGTGTCACAGTTTATGACACAAAACTTTCGTCCACGAGACGGTTTGCCCGCCGCGATGCACGCCTATAACATAGACTGAGCAAAACAGAGGGCGGATTTTACCGTCCGCCGCTAGGGAGAGTTTCGACATGCGGGATCTCGCGGACCTCTTTCCCGGCTTCGCCACCCATTGGATCGATACCCAAGCGGGCAAGATTTTCGCGCGCTCGGGCGGTTCGGGGCCGCCGCTTTTGCTGCTGCATGGTTATCCCCAGACCCATGTGGAATGGCACAAAGTCGCGGGACAGCTCGCGGAGCGCTTCACCGTCGTCTTGATGGATCTGCGCGGCTATGGCTGGTCGCAAGTACCGGAAAGCGCGAATGGATCCGGCTTCGCCAAGCGGCTCATGGCGCAAGATGCCATCGAGGTCATGGAAGCCTTGGGCCATGTCAAATTCCGGCTGGTCGGCCATGACCGGGGTGCGCGCGTGGCCTACCGGCTTGCCTTCGACGAACCCGGACGACTCGAGAAATTCGTCACCGTGGACATCGTGCCGACGGCCGCCATGTTCGATTCGATGAACGCCAAAAGCGCGCTCAACAAATATCACTGGCTGTTTCTCGCCCAGGCCGCGCCCTTCCCCGAGACGATGATCGGCAATTCCGCGCTCTATTTCCTCGAACATACGCTGGCGAGCTGGACCGCGAAGAAGGATCTCTCGGCCTTCGACGCTCGCGCGCTCGATCATTACCGCGCCGCCTTCAACGAACCCTCGCGGATTCATGCGACCTGCGAGGATTACCGGGCCGGCGCCACGCTCGACCGGGCCCATGACGAAGCGGACCGCGAGGCCGGACGGAAAATCGCCGTGCCCCAACTCGCGCTCTGGGGCTCCCTCGGCATCCCGGCGGCCGGTGTGTCGCCCCTCGACATTTGGAAAAACTGGTCACGGGACGTCGAGGGTCGCGCCATCGAAAGCGGACATTTCGTGCCGGAAGAAAACCCGCAAGCCCTGATCGAGGCCCTTTTCGCGTTCCTGTGAACCGGGTGAGAATAAAATTCTAAAAATCTCTCTGGCGCGCCGTTAAAATTCCGTCATGTTGAGAATTATAGCAAATCTATCCAATGGATTGACTACAGGGCACCGGTTGCGGCTAATGTTTGCTCATTTTTGGAACAGACGGCATCATGTTGGATTGGCATCACATCAACTGGCTCTACTCCCTTTCGGGCTTTATCGTCGGGATCCTCGTGGGTTTGACGGGAGTCGGCGGCGGCTCGCTGATGACGCCTCTGCTGGTTCTGTTGTTCGGCGTGGCGCCGGGAACGGCCGTCGGCACGGATCTGCTTTATGCCGCCATTACTAAAAGCGGCGGCGTCTTGGTTCACGGCTTCCATAAAACCATCGATTGGCGGATCGTCCGGCGCCTCGCGACGGGCAGCGTGCCCGCGACGATCCTGACGATCTATGCGCTCAGCCGCCTTGGCATCGACAATAGTCACTCCGGCCGCGACCTGATTTCGACGACCCTTGGTGTCGCGCTTGTCTTAACCGCCATCTCGATTGTTTTCCGCAAGCTGATCTTGGTCAAACTCGCGCCTTTCGTCGATGGGCTCAGCGACAAAAGCCGGCTGGCGCTGACCATCGTGCTTGGCTTTTTCCTCGGCGTCTGCGTCTCGATCTCCTCCGTGGGCGCCGGTGCCATTGGCGTGACGGCTCTCATCCTTCTCTATCCGTCCCTTCCAGCTGTGCGAATCGTCGGCGCGGACATCGCCCATGCCGTGCCGCTAACGCTGATCGCGGGCACCGGCCATTGGTTTATCGGGACCGTGAATTGGGACATTCTCCTCTCCCTTGTCATTGGGTCCGTGCCCGGCATCATGATCTCGAGCCATATCGCGTCCCGTGTGCCCGACCGTATTCTCCGGCCGCTGCTCGCCGGGACGCTGGCGGTTGTGGGATTGCGGCTCGCGATCTAGACTGACCGGACGCGGCGCAAGCCGTTTTCCAAAAGCAAACGTCTTGATTTGCTGAGGCGGCTCGAGTCCGGCGCCATGACAAGATCGAAGCCAACCGCAGCCCTCCCCTTCGTGGACGGTCTCGCCACCCTCGACCGCGAGCCGATCGTGATTTTGGGATCGCGCGGCAAGGCGGTGATGCTGCTCGTCGCCTGCGTGGGTTTCGTGATGCTTGGCCTGGTGGCCATCGTCAAAGGCGAGGACGACGTCCTCTCGATGGGGCTTCCCGCCGCGCTGATCTTTGGATTGGGCGCGCTGATCGCCATTCTGCAAATCGTCCGGCCGCCGGTCATGACCCTGACCATGGACGGCGTCAGCGTTCAAACCATTTTCAAGACATGGAGCGTCCGCTGGGATCAGGTGGAGGAGTTTTTCGTCTACAAGGCCCGCAACGTGAATCAAGCGGCGGGCTTTGCGATGGGCACGACGGAGATGGCCGCCTTCAACTGGACCGCGCCGGTCGCCGCCGGGAAGCACGGGCTGTTTGTTGGCAAGAAAGCCGCCGATGGCGGGTTCGGGCCGGGATGGACCCTTTCCGCCGCCGATCTGGTGAGCGTCCTCAATGCCGCGAAGGCGCGGGCGTTGGGGCGGGAAATGGCGGGGTAATCACCGCCGCTCCGCGAAAAACCGCCGCAATAACGCACTCGCCTCGCTCTCCCGAAAACCCCCGTAAGCTTCCGGCGCGTGGTGGCAGGTCGGCTGGCTAAAAAAGCGCGGCCCGTGCTCGACCGCCCCGCCCTTGGGATCGCCGCAGCCCCAATAAAGCCGGCGGATGCGGGCAAACGAAATCGCCGCCGCGCACATGGCGCAGGGTTCCAGCGTGACATGGAGATCGCAGCCCGTCAGCCGCTCCGAGCCCAAGACGTCGCAGGCGGCACGAATCGCCAGAATTTCGGCATGGGCCGTGGGATCGCGGTCTTCCAACGTGCGGTTTCCGGCCGCCGCGATGACCTGACCTTCGCAGGTGACGACGGCCCCGACCGGCACCTCGCCACGGGCAAAAGCGGCCTCCGCCTCCTGGAGCGCCAAAGCCATCGGCGCCTCGTTCGAAAAGTTTTTCATGAAATCGCTCGACCCGGCGCCGGAATAGTCCCTTTTCCCTGATGTCTCTGATATCAGGAGCTATGACAAGAAACGAGCATGACGGGCAAAAACGCGGCGGCACCAGCCCGCGCCGCACTTCCACGGCCAAATCCGCCGCCAAACCCCGCGCGGCCAAGCCCGCCGCCGTTGCCGAGACGGACGAGGCCAAAGGCGGCCGTCAGCGCATTGCCAAACTGATCGCCCGCGCCGGGCTGTGCTCGCGCCGCGACGCCGAGGCTTGGATCGTCGACGGCCGCGTCAGCGTGAACGGCGAGGTCTTGACCAGCCCCGCGATCGACGTCGGCGACGAGGATCTCATCCTGGTCGACGGCGAGCCGTTACCCGCCGCGGACAAGACCCGGCTGTTCCTGTTCCACAAGCCGAAGGGCCTGATCACCAGCGATCACGACCCCGAGGGCCGCGCGACCATCTTCGACCATTTGCGCGAGCATTGGCCGGATGGGCCGCGCGTCGTCACCATCGGCCGGCTCGATATCAATACCGAAGGGCTGTTGCTGCTGACCAACGACGGCGGCCTCGCCCGCGTGCTCGAATTGCCGGCCACCGGCTGGGTCCGGCGCTACCGCGTCCGCGCCAAGGGCGAGACCGACCAGGCGGTTCTCGACAGACTGATCGAGGGCGTGACGATCGAGGGGATCGATTATGCCGGGATCGAGGCCAAGCTCGACCGGGTCCAGGGCGCCAATTGCTGGCTGACAATGGGCCTGCGCGAAGGCAAGAACCGCGAGGTCAAGCGCGTGCTCGAACATATCGGGCTGGAGGTGAACCGGCTGATCCGCCTCTCCTTCGGGCCGTTCCAACTGCTCGATCTTCCCGAAGGCCATGTGGAAGAGGTGAAAACCCGCATTCTTCGCGACCAGCTCGGCCCCACGCTCGCCGCGCAAGCCGGCGTGGATTTTACCGATCCCGAACCGCTGGCGCCCATCGTCGCGGCCCCCGTCCGCGAGACGATCCGGGGCCGTAAGGAGCGCCCGGAGCGGCCAAGCCGCGCCCCTGCGAAAGAAGCACCCGCCCCGCGCGGCCGCAATTTCCGCGACCGTGAACGGGACGACAAGGTGGCCGCGCCGCCGCAAATCCGCGAACGGCAAGTGAGTGGCCCGCGCAAACATGTCTCGACGCTGCGCGCGGAAACCGCGACGTCCAGCGGCCCGCGTAAAAGAACGGAACGGACCGAAACGGCCGACCGGAAAAACCGCGTCGTGACGGTGGAACGATTGGTCGCCGCGGAGCCCGTCCGGGCCACGAGAGGCCGGCCCGAGTGGCGCGAGCGGGGCGAACCAGCCCGGCGCGAGCGGGGAGAGACTCCCCAGCGGCGCGAGCGAAGTGAGGCACCTTCATTTACCCGGCGGGAGCGGAGTGAAACACCGGTGCGACGGGAACGGAGTGACGTTCCTGCGCGGCGCGAGCGCACAGAATCAGCCCCGCGGCGTGAGCGCACGGAATCGCGCGAGCGGCGCGAGTGGAGCGACGCTCCCGTGCGGCGCGAACGAAGCGACGCGCCGAGCCCAGGATTCAAGAAGCCCTATGCCAAGGCGGGCAGCGCGAGCCAATCCGCTCTCGGCAAGCGCGAGCGGATCGCGCGAAGCGGCGGCGCGCTCGCGGAGCCCCGTGCACCGCGCAACCGGGCCGAACGCAGCTTTTCCGACAATCGCGCCGCCCGTTCGGAAGAACGCGCCACCCGCCGGCCGCCGCGCCGCGACGCCGCCGAAGGGAGCGAAACCAGAGCCCCGCGCCGCGAAAGCGCCGAGGCTCCGCGCGCGCGGACATCAAAGCCCTATGCCGGAAAAGAATCCTCCAGCCGGGGATCGGGCGAGCGCTCGGCGGGGCGTCCCGCCACGGGCCGGGCGCCCAAGCGCGACTCTCACGGTAAGAACTTCGGCGGCAAACCAAGTGCCCGCACAGCGGGCGACAGGCCGGCGCGTGGCGCCGGCGGCAAGAGCTTTGGCGAGCGTCCCGCGCGGCCCCGGGGCGACGCGCCGGGCAGACCGCCGCGCGGCGCAGGGCCCAGCGGCACCTCGAAGCGCCCGCCGCGTGGCGGCAAACCGGATGGCGGCGGACGGCCACCGCGCCGTCCGCGCGGCTAAAGACCGATGCGGATCGTCGGCGGCCGCTTCGGCGGCAGACCCTTGCGCGGCCCGTCCTCGGACCGGATTCGTCCGACCTCGGACCGGCTGCGCGAATCCCTGTTTAACATTCTCGAACACGGGCTCGGCGATCCCATTCCCGGCGCACGGGTGATCGATCTGTTCGCGGGCACCGGCGCGCTCGCGCTCGAAGCTTTGTCGCGCGGCGCCGTCTTCGCGCTCATGGTCGACGAGGGTGCGGAGGCGCGCGCGCTCATCCGCGCCAATGTCGAGGCCCTCGGCGCCGGCGGCGAAACCCGCGTCTTCCGCCGCGATGCCCGCAAATTAGGCGATGCGCCGGCAGGCGAACCTTTCGCTGTCGCCTTCCTCGACCCGCCCTACGGCAAGGGCTTGGCGGAGCCCGCGCTCGCTTCTTTACACGCCGGCGGCTGGCTCGCATCCGGCGCGATCGCCGTGGTGGAAGAAGCCGCCAGCTCCGGGTTCGAACCGCCGGAGGGGTTCGCTTTGGCGGAGCGGCGCGATTTCGGCGATACCGCCATTTTCTTTCTAAGCCACATCTAAACGGCTCCCGAAAGGTTGCAAATCATTCGAATCAGGACGAGACGCCCCCACGGATGGCCCGGCTCGTTCGAGCCAGGCCACTTGATCAATAGTTTTACAAAAAACGATTACGGCAGCAAGACCGTATTGACGACGTGAATGACGCCGTTGGATTGCATGACATTCGGGATCGTCACGGTGGCGACATCTCCCTTGGTGTCGATGACTTCGATATGGCCGCCCCGCTCCTCGATGGTCAGCGGCTCGCCTTCAACGGTCGTCAGCGTCGCCTTGCCGCCGCCTTCCCGCACCATCCGGGAGAGATCCCGCGCCGTCAGCGTGCCCGCCACGACATGATAGGTCAAGACGCCCTTGAGCTGCGCGAGTTCCTCCGGCTTCAAGAGCCCCTCGACCGTGCCAGGCGGCAATTTCTTGAATGCCGCATTGGTTTGAGCAAAAACCGTGAATGGACCAGGACTTGCCAGCGTATCGACAAGGCCCGCGGCCTTGACCGCGGCGACGAGCGTCGTGTGGTCCTTCGAATTCACGGCATTCTCGACAATATTCTTACTCTGATACATCGGCGCGCCGCCGACCATCGGATTGGCCTGCGCCACGCCGGTTAAAGCGGCCAAGGCCACGCCAGCGAATACGATCTTTTTGATTGTCATGAGCTTCCTCCAGTTAAAGCGGGTCCACACCCTCTTCACTGGGGACATACGGGCGGCTTGCAAAAAAAGTTTCGGAAAAAGTTTCGGGGAATTGGCGGGGCCGGGAAAATCTCAACGGGGCATTAGTTTGATACCATCCTAATATTGGATATCGCTTCCTTTTCCCGAGACAAGCGCGATTCCCCTCCCCCTTGTGGGGAGGGGAAGCAATCTCCCAAAAATTTCAGCGATGTTACAAGCGCAAGAGGGACAGCGATCCGTCTCGCTTAGCCGGTCGCCCGCGTCCCAATGTCGCGGCGGTAATAGGCGTCGTCCCATACGATCTTGGCCGCGGCGGCATAGGCACGGTCCCGCGCTTCCGCGATCGTCGCGCCGAGACCCGTCACGTTCAGCACGCGGCCGCCATCGGCGACGAGGTCCGCGCCCACGCGTTTCGTGCCGGCATGGGTTACGATCACGTGCTCGCCTGCCGCGGCCTCGAGCCCGGTGATGATGCCACCCTTGCGCGGCGCATTGGGATAGCCCTGCGCGGCGAGCACGATGGTCAGCGCGGCTTCGTTCGAGAAGCGCGGCCGGGCAGCGCCCATCCGTCCCTCGGCGCAAGCGAGCAGAAGCGCGAGAAAATCGTCTTGCAGGCGCGGCAGCATGACCTGCGTCTCGGGATCGCCGAAACGGGTGTTGAATTCGATGAGCTTGGGGCCGTCCGGGCCGATCATCAGTCCCGCGAACAGCACGCCTTTGAAGGGCGTGCCCGCCGCCGCCATGCCGTCGAGGGTGGGCTGGATGATCTCGGCCATCACGCGCTCTTCGCCCGCCGCATCCAAGATCGGGGCCGGCGAATAGGCGCCCATGCCGCCGGTATTCGGCCCGGTGTCGCCCTCGCCCAACCGTTTATGGTCCTGCGCGGAAGCGAAGGCCACCGCCCGGCGTCCATCGCAGAGCGCGAAAAACGAGACTTCCTCGCCCTCAAGCACCGCCTCGATCACGACGCTGGCCCCCGCCGCGCCAAAGGCTCCGCCGAAAATTCTATCGATCGCCGCATGCGCCTCGTCCACCGTGGCGGCGACGGTGACGCCCTTGCCGGCCGCCAATCCATCGGCCTTGACGACGATGGGCGCGCCTTGCGCGCTCACGTAGGCGCGGGCCTCGACGGCCGTCGTAAACATCCCGTAAGCGGCGGTCGGGATATTGTGCTTAGCGCAAAGCGCCTTGGTGAACCCCTTGGAGGCCTCGAGCCGCGCGGCGGCCTTTGTGGGGCCGAAGGCCTTGATGCCCTCGGCCTCCAGCGCATCGATAAGGCCGGAAGCCAGCGGCGCCTCGGGGCCGACGACGACAAAATCGATCTTTTCGGCCCGGCAAGCCGCGATCACGGCGGCATGATCTTCCGGGTCGAGCGGCAGCAACTTGGCCACGCTAGCGATGCCGGGATTGCCGGGAGCGGCAAACAAAGTGCCGAGCAACGGGCTCTTGGCGAGCGCCAAAGCCATCGCATGTTCGCGTCCGCCGGAGCCGAGGAGAAGTACGTTCACGTGGGGCCTTTTTGTTCAGCGGAGCGGCAGAGGAGATTCCATCCCTCATAACCCCAAGCTACCGCCGGCCAAACAGCTTTTCGATGTCGGCGAGCTTCAATTCCACATAAGTCGGCCGGCCGTGGTTGCATTGACCGGAGCCGGGCGTGCGCTCCATCTCGCGCAGCAGCGCATTCATTTCATCGCCATTGAGACGCCGGCCGGCGCGGACGGAATGGTGGCAGGCGAGCGTCGCCAGCACATGGTCGAGCTTGCGCTCCAGGCTCGCGGTGCCGGCTTCATCCTCGCGAAGGCCCGAGGCGAGATCGCGCAACAACGTGCCGGCATCGAGCTTGGCAAGGCTCGAAGGCGTCTCGCGCAGCAACACCGCGCCGGGGCCGAAGCTCTCGACCACCAGGCCCAGCGTCATGAGCAAGGGCGCGGCCTCGACGAGGCGCTCGACATCACGATCGTCCATTTCGACCACGGCGGGAATGAGCAGCGCCTGGCGCTCGATCCCAGAGGCGGCGCGCGCGGCCTTCAGCCGCTCGTAGACCAGCCGCTCATGGGCGGCATGCTGATCGACGATCACGACGCCGTCCCGCGTCTGCGCCAGAATATAGGTATCGTGAACCTGCGCGCGGGCCGCCCCGAGCGGAGCCGCGAGGGCTTCGGGCGCAAGCGGAGCCTCGCCCGCGCGGACATCGGCGCTTGGCTGGACGTGATCGAACGCCGCCTGCGCGGCCTCGCCGAAGCCTTGCGGCGGGGCAAAACCCGCGGGTTGAGCAAAACCTTCTGGCATCGAAGGCGATTGGCCTGGCTGCCAATGTTGCGATGGCGGCGCTTGATATCCGTTCCACGCCGGGCGGCGCGCGAATTCGGCCACCGCCGCGCCCGCCGTCGGCGAAGCCTTGTGCATTGCTGCCGTCAGCGTCTGCTTCAACGCGCCGACGATCAGCCCGCGAACGAGGCCGGGATCGCGAAACCGCACTTCCGCCTTGGCGGGATGGACATTCACATCGACTTCGGCGGGATCGCAGGTGACGAAAAGGGCGAGCGTGGGATGCCGGCCCGAAGGCACGAAATCCATATAGGCGGCGCGCACGGCGCCGAGCAGCAGCTTGTCGCGCACCGCCCGGCCGTTGACGAAGAGATAGATCGCGGTGGCATCGCCGCGATGCCAGGTCGGCAGGCCAGCGTATCCATGAAGCCCCACGCCCTCCCGCATGGCCTCGACCGGCAAGGCATTGGGCCTAAAATCGCGGCCGAGAATTTGGGTCAGGCGCTCCAGCAACCCTTCCGGCCCCGGCGGACAGGCGAGATAATCGAATCCAGCCGTCTCGCCGCTCGCCAAGCTGAAGCGCACCCAAGGATGCGCCATGGCGAGGCGCTGGACGATATCGCCCACGGCGCGCGCCTCCGTCCGGTCGCTTTTCAGGAACTTGAGCCGCGCCGGCGTGGCACCGAAGAGATCGCGGACATCGACCCGCGTGCCTTGCGGCTGGGCGCCCGGCCGCACCGCCTGCTTGGCGCCGCCATCGACGGTAATCGTATGGCCTTGGCTCGCCTCCGCCGTCCGGCTCGCGACCGTCAACAGAGCCACGGAGGCGATCGAGGGCAGAGCCTCGCCACGAAAGCCGAGCGTATGGATGGCCTGGAGGTCGCCGTCCGGCAGTTTGGAGGTCGCGTGGCGCTCGATGCAAAGGCCGAGATCGCGGGCATCCATGCCGTTGCCATTATCGGTCACCCGGATCAGCTTCCGCCCACCGGCCTCGATCATGACATCGATGCGGGTAGCCCCGGCATCGAGCGCGTTTTCAACGAGTTCCTTGACCGCCGAGGCCGGGCGCTCGACCACCTCGCCCGCCGCAATCCGGTCGATGAGCACGGGATCGAGACGCTGGATGGGCATCGGACCGGCCTTTCGCCCCGCCTACAAACCCACTGGTTTTCCCGCGACCGTCACCAGCAAATCGCCATTGCCGAGCAGGCGTTTAGCGGCGCGGGCGGTGTCGTCCAGGGTGACGGCGGCGATCAGGACGTTGCGCTCGTCGAGACGATTCACGCCGTAGCCGTCGAGTTGCAGGCTGACGAGATGGCCCGCGATCTTGCGCGACGTGTCGAAGCGCAAGGCGTAGGAGCCGATCAGATATTTTTGCGCCTTGTCGAGTTCGTCCGGCGTGATCCCGCCCTCCGACAATTTGCGGATCTCGTCTTGGATCACTTGAATCGATTCCGCCGCCCGCTCGTTCTTGGTCGAGGTGCCCCCGGCGAGCATGGCGGCATGGTCCAATTCGCTATTATGTGAATAGACCGAATAGGCCAGGCCGCGCTTTTCCCGCACCTCTTGATAGAGCCGCGAGGTGAAGCTGCCCGCCCCCAACACGTGATTGACGACCATGGCGGCCATATTATCGGGATCGTCGCGCGCAATGCCCTGACGGCCAAAGCGGATCGTCGATTGCGGGACATCGATTTCGGTGATGTGGCGAGTGCCCTCCCCGCCGAAAGCGGCATCGGGCACGTCGATCAGCTCCGCCGTGGCCGGCAGGCCGCCGAAGACGCGATCGAGTTCGCGGCCCAAGGTCCGCGCGTCGATCGCGCCGACAACCGCGATCTTCAGATGATCACGGGCAAAGAGCTTGCGATGCAGGGCGACGAGATCGTCCCGGGTGATCGTGTCGAGCGTCTCGAGATCGCCGCGCACGGGCAGGCCGTAGGGATGGCCGGGATAGGCATATTGCCGGAACAGGCGCGCGGCGGCATGATCGGGATCGTTCAGCTCGCGCTTAAGCGAAGAGACGATCTGCCCCTTGACGCGCGTCACCGACTGGTCGCCAAACAGCGGCTCGGTGACGGCATAGGCCAGCAATTCGAAGGCCTTGGCGCTATTGCGCGAGAGCGTCTTCATGCGGCCCTGGATCGCGTCCCGGTCCGCCGAAAAAGTAATTTCGACCGCCAGATCGTCCAACGCTTGGTGGAAGGCCGCGGCATCGTAGGGGCCGGCGCCCTCGTCGGCGAGGCCCGCCACGAGCGTTGCGACACCTGGCTTGCCCACCGGATCTTGCGAGGCCCCGCCCTTGAAACCGAAATTCACGGCGAGCAGCGGGATCGCATAGTCCTCGACCAGCCAGGCCTCGATCCCGCCGGGGGAGCGAACCATTTGAACCCGCGACGCGCGCGACTCCGGCGCGAGGGTCCGGGCATCGGCGAGAGAATCGGCATATCCTGTCATGCGCATTTTCCGGACAAAGGAGGCGAGACGGCGGTCCAAGAAGCCCCGCACGAACGCGGGACCACCGGATGCACGCGGTTTAACAATTCAGAATCATTAGAGCGCTTATCGCTCTCTTTTTAAGACGTTAGAGCATTTCCTCGATCACAAAAGCCAGCGACTTTGGTGGAAAATGCCCTAAGCCGCCTCGGCGGGCAGGAGATAACCGGCGACGGCTTTGCGATTGTCGAGATAGCGCAGGGCGTCCACGACTTGCGCCGCGGTCACGGCCTCGATCCTGTCCGGCCAAGCCGCGATATCCGCGAGGGTCATGCCCGTTGCCAGCGAGGCGCCATACCAATTGGCGAGCGTGGTTTGACTGTCGCGGGCATAGATCGCCTCGGCGACCAGCCGCGTCTTCGCGCGAGTCAACGCGGCCTCGGAAAAGCCCTCCGTGGTCAGCCCCTCGATCAGCGCAGTGATACGATGCTCGAGCTGCTCCAGGCTCACGCCGGGAACGGGGATGGCATAGACGAAGAACCGGGTGTCGTCGAGCGCCGTGCCCATGTAATAGGCGCCCGCCGCGACCGCGATTTTCTCGTCCATGACCAGAGTCGTGAAGAGAAGCGAACTCTGCCCGCCGCCGAGCAAAAACCCGAGGACTTCCAACGCTTCCGCCTCGCCCGGCGTGCCCGTGCGATAGGACGGCACGAGATGGACGCTCTGATAGCGCGGCTGCTCGACCTTTTCGTCCGATAGGGTCACGAGACGATGGGTCTTGGGCTCCGGCTCGCGGGGACGCACCCGCACGGGCGGCGCGCCGAATGGCGGAATGGGCCCGTAGAATTTGCGCGCCAAATCGATCGCCGCCTCCGGATCGACGTCCCCGGCGATAATCAGGATCGCGTTTTCCGGCGTGTAGAACCGCTCATAATAATTAAAGGCATCGGTGCGGTCGAGAGTCTCGATCTCATGGTTCCAGCCGATGATCGGATGTCCATAGGGATGCGACGAATAGACCGCCGCCTGAACCGCCTCGTCCAGAATTTCGGACGGATCGGAATCGGTGCGCATCCGGCGCTCTTCCAAGACCACATCGCGCTCGGGCGCCACGACCTCGTCGGTGAGAACGAGGTTTTTCATCCGGTCGGCTTCATATTCCATGCAGACGGCCAGATGCTCTTTCGCGATCCGCTGGAAATAAGCGGTGTAATCGTTCGACGTGAAGGCGTTTTCCTGGCCGCCGAGATCCGAGACGAGATTGGTGAACTTGCCCTGCGGATTGTCGCGCGTGCCCTTGAACATCAGATGTTCGAGAAAATGCGCGATTCCCGACTTGCCCACGGGGTCGTCCGCCGAGCCGTTCCGGTACCAGATCATATGAGTCACGACCGGCGCGCGGTGATCGGGAATGACGACGATCTCGAGCCCGTTGTCGAGACGCGCCTGGACGACAGGCGTATCGCTCGCCGCCGCGTCTTTGGGCGCAGCTCCCGGCGTGAGGGAAGAAGCTCCCGGCGTGAGGGAGGAAGCTCCCGGCGTGAGGGAGGAACCGGACGGAAACGAGGGGGACGCGCTCGAAGACGGGGACGAACCTGAAGCCATGAAACAATCACCCTGGATGAGCCAAGCGAAACGAGCCGGCGAGGCCCCGAGTCGGATCAATTGCTCTTTTTATAGCGCAATCCGATTGGCCAGGGCATCCCTTAATCGTATCTGTCGAACCGGCGCGGCAAGAGGTGCATAGCCGTCCCCTCCGCTTCGCGGAGAAGGATGAGGCCATAGCTTACTGAGCACCGCCTGGGGCTGGGGCAGAGGAAGGAGCTGGAGCTGCGGCGGGAGCCGGAGCCGCACCCGGAGCGGGGGTGGTCTGCGCCTCATCCTGGCTCTTGTGATGGTGGTGATGCTCCTTAGGAGCCTCGCCGCCAACGGCATCATGACCCGTGGCCGCCACCTTGGCCGCGTCGAGATATTCGGCCGGCGGCTCGATCAAATAAGAGCGCGCCTTCGTGGCACCCGGATTTTCCCCAGGTGGAATCGGACGGCGGGCGTCGAGGAGCGCCTTGCGGCGAGACGCTACATCGGGATCTTGGGGAAAGCCCGCGGGATGCTGGACAGCCGCTGTGTTCGGCGCCGGGAGATCGTAAGACGGGGGCACGGCGATCAGCGGACGCGCCGAATAATCGATGGGTTCGTGTTCTTGGCCAAAGCCGATCACGCCCAAGACGTTATGCCACTCTTCACTATAGTCGTTTTTCTCTTGCGCGCGAGCAGGCGCGGTGAAGGCAGGTCCCAACAGGGCGCCCATTACGAAAAACACGGCCACATGCGGCGCGCGACACCGTAACTTCATTCGCTTCATCCCCGGAAAAGTTCCAACCACGCTCCTATAGTCAGGGTTTTCGCGGCAATTTGGAGGCATGGACGCTTCTATGCCACCACCTTGTCCCGGCGCCAAGGGATTTTCCACTGGACCGCCGGGGTTTCGAGACGCTTCGTTAACTCTCGCGCGATGAGCCCAGGCCGAAGAAAAAGCAGGCTTGCGCGGAAAGCGCTCAAGAGCATGTCCCGAAAAAGTTGAAGACTTTTTCGATCGAGGACATGCTCTAACTCCTTAAAAAAGAGAGCGATTTCTTATCACTTGGGTGATTCCACCCAAGTGGAAAGCGCTCTAAGCCGCCGCCCGAGGCGGGGCGAGAAAAAAGGTCTCGAGCAGCAGCAGCCCCACGCCGCCGACGATGGCGACATCGGCAAGGTTGAACACGTACCAGTGGAACGAGCCGATGTGAAAATAGTAGAAATCGGCGACCCAGCCGTAGCTGAACCGGTCGGCCGCATTGCCCAAGGCACCGCCAATGATCAGGCCGAGCGCCGTGGCCGTCAGGCGGGTCCGCGTGCGCCAGAGCCAAAGGCCGATCAGCACGATCGCGAGACCCGTGAACGACAGCAAGGTCCAACGCCCGGCCGGTCCCTGCGCGCTGAAGAGCGAGTAGGAAATCCCGGTATTCCGGGCGGCGATCACATCGAAGAAGGGCGCCAGGCGAACCGGCTGGCGCGCCTCGATGCCATAGACATCGAGAAGCCACAGCTTATTCGCCTGATCCATGGCCAAGGTCAAAGCGGCGAGCAGAAAACCGCCCGTGCGGGCCTTCATCGCAAGCTCATTCCCCAAAGTTCTTTCACGTCCAGAGTCCTTGGGCCTTCAACTCGCGAAGGGCGGCGGCATCGCGCAGCGTGACATCGGGAAATTCGGGGTCCGAGCCGATTTCGAGGGAAATTTTCCACGAGCGCGCGCATTTCTTGCCCTCGGCGCGATCGACCACCACGGCGACGCCCGGCACGCCTGGCATGCGGAACGCGTCCGCCGGTCCGGCGCCCGAGGTCACGGAGATCGCCGAGGTGATGCAGATTTCGGCGAAATCCACCCCCTCCAAGCCGGCGTGGAGATCCGCGTCCTCGATGAAGACCGACGGCGCCGCTTCGAGCGACGAGCCGATGGTCTTTTTCGCCCGCTCGATCTCCAGCGCGCCGGTCACGACGGATCGCACGGCGCGCAGCGTCTCCCATTTCGCGGCCAAGACGTCGTCGCGCCAGACCGCGGGGATCTCGGGGAAACATTCGAGATGCACCGAGGTGGCATCGGGGTGGCGCGCCAGCCACGCCTCCTCGCTGGTGAAGACGAGGATGGGCGCGAGCCAAAGCGTCACGGCGCGGAAAATCTGCTCGATCGTCTCCAAGGCGGCCAGCCGGCGCGGGCTCGAGGGCGCGTCGCAATAGAGCGCATCCTTGCGGATATCGAAATAGAAGGCCGACAGCTCCGTGTTGAGGAACATCGTGAGCCGCGCCACCACGCGCTTGTAATCGAACCGCGCATAGGCCTCGCGGATTTCGTCATCCAACTCGGCCAGCCGGTGCAGCATCAGCCGCTCCAATTCTGGCGCCTGCGCAAAGCCCTTCGCATGCGCGGGATCGTGATGGGCGAGCGTGCCGAGCATCCAGCGGATCGTGTTGCGCAGCTTTTTATAGGTCTCGACGAAGGTTTTCAGGATCTCCTTGCCGATGCGCAGATCGTCGGAATAATCCGAGGCCGCGACCCAGAGACGCAGAATATCGGCGCCGGCATCGCTGATGACGGTTTGCGGCGCAACGACATTGCCGAGCGATTTCGACATTTTCTGCCCGCGCTCGTCGAGCACGAAACCATGGGTCAGCACGGCATCGTAGGGCGCGCGGCCGCGCGTGCCGCAGCTTTCCAGCAAGGACGAATGGAACCAGCCGCGATGCTGGTCCGAGCCCTCGAGATACATGATCTCGTCGAGCCCTCCATCGCGCCGGCGATGGATGCCGGCCAGGCCGGGGAAGGCTTGCGGGTCTTCGAGCGTGAAGGCATGGGTCGAGCCGGAATCGAACCAGACGTCGAGCACGTCGTCGACCTTCCGCCATTTCAGCTCGTTGCCCACGATCTCGGCGGCAAACTCTGGTCCAAGGAAACGCTCGCGCGCGCCCTCCGCGAACCAGGCATCGGCGCCCTCTTTCGCGAAGGCCTCGGCGATGCGCTCGTTGACGGCCTCGTCCACCAACGGTTCGTGCTTGGCGTTGACGAAGATCGCGATCGGCACGCCCCAGGCGCGCTGACGCGAGACCACCCAATCCGGACGGTTGGCGATCATACCATTGATGCGGTTTTCACCGGCCGCGGGATACCAGGCCGTGCGTTTGATTTCGGAGAGCGCGACGTGGCGGAGGGTCGCGTCGCCGTAGCCTTCGGACGCAAACGCCTTGTCGAGCGCGATGAACCATTGCGGCGTGTTGCGGAAGATCAGTGGCTTTTTCGAGCGCCAGGAATGGGGATATTGGTGTTTCAACCGCCCACGCGCGACGAGATTGCCGGCCTCGATGAGCGCCTTGATCACGGCATCGTTGGCATCGCCCTTATTGCCCTTGTCATCGAGAACGCGGCGGCCCACGAAACCCGGTGCGTCTTCCGTTAGAAACCCATCGGCATCGACGGTGTAGGGGATGCGGGTGTCGATCCCGCGCTCCGCGAGCCGGCGCCCGTTGGCCATCCAGATGTCGAAATCGTCGCGGCCATGGCCGGGCGCGGTGTGGACGAAGCCGGTACCGGTATCGTCGGTGACGTGGTCGCCATCGAGCAGCGGCACGTCGAAACCGTAGCCGAGCGAGGCGAGCGGATGCGCGGCGGTGAGGCCCGCGAGTTCCCCGGCCGCGACGCCGCGCAGGCGCTCGAACGCCTCGACTTTCACGGCCTTGAAAACGCTTTCAGCCAAAGCATCGGCGAGCAGATAGGTCGCGCCGACCTTGGCCCAATTGGTTTCGGCGGCGGCGGTGACGCGATAAAGGCCATAGGCGATTTTCGAGGAAAAGCTGATGGCGCGGTTAGCCGGAATGGTCCAAGGCGTCGTCGTGTAGATCACGACATGCGCCTCTAGGTCCTTCACCGGAAACGCCACATAAATCGTATCGCTGACGTGGTCCTCGTATTCCACCTCGGCCTCGGCGAGCGCGGTCTTTTCGACCACGCTCCACATCACCGGCTTGGAGCCACGATAGAGCAGGCCGTTGGCGGCGAAGCTCATGATCTCGCGCGCGATCTGGGCTTCGGCGGCAAAGCTCATGGTCTCGTAGGGGTGCGCCCAATCGCCGGTCACGCCGAGGCGCTTGAATTCCTCGCGCTGGATATCGACCCATTTGCGCGCGAAATCCCGGCACTGACGGCGGAATTCGACGACGGGCACATCGTCCTTGTTGCGGCCCTTGGCGCGATATTCTTCCTCGATCTTCCATTCGATGGGCAGACCGTGGCAATCCCAGCCCGGCACGTAGTTCGAATCCTTGCCCGCCATCTGCTGCGAGCGGGTCACGAGATCCTTCAGGATCTTATTGAGCGCATGGCCGATATGGATATTGCCGTTGGCATAGGGCGGCCCGTCGTGCAGCACGAATTTCGGCCGGCCCTGCCCCGCCGCGCGCAGCTTCCCGTAGAGATCGATCTCCGCCCAGCGCGCGAGAATCTCCGGCTCCTTCTTCGGCAAGCCGGCGCGCATCGGAAAGTCCGTCTGCGGGAGATAAAGGCTCTTGGCGTAATCGACGCCATCGGCGGGCGGGGTTTTGAGAGGCTCTGTCATGGGACCGGTTTCTGACGCGAAGCGGCGCTTAAGGCAAGGGCGGTGTGCTTCACAACCCCCGCGCCGCGCGCCAGAGTACCCAGAGCTTGCGCCAATATGGGAGCTCGATGGGGGTCTCGAACGGGTTCAAGCCCGGCTTTTCCATCCGCCTCAGATAAGGCTCGCACAAAAATGCGGGCAGGCAGGCCTCGGGCGCGGGGCAATCCGGCAAGGCCAGCGCCATCGCCTTCAACTGCCCCCGCACCTTCGCGCGCAGAGCTTGCAGCACAAAGCCGAGCGCCGGGGAATTCTCGTGGGCCAAGACATAGTCTGGCGGCAGTTGGAATTTCGCCAGGAGATCGAGCGGCAGGAAAAGCTGGCCCTTCATCACCTGATAGGGCAGCGCGCGCAAAAGGCCGGTCATGGCATAGGCGCGTCCGGCCGCCTCGACCGCCGCCTGCGGGGGGAAGCCGGGCGCCAGAATTTGCGCGGTGAGATCGAACAAAGTGACGCAGGTGTCCCTGACATAATTGTCGTAGACCGCAAGCGAAGGCATGGGATCGTCATAGAGATCGAAACTCCGCGCCTCGATCAGCGCGAGCAAGGGCGCGATATCGAGACCGCGGCGCGCGATGGTGTCGAGCAGCGCCTCCGCCACGGGATTGCCGGCGGGCGCGTTTTCGGTGATCACGTCCCGCCACCACTGGAAGCGGATCTCCCCCAGCATCGGCTGGGTGACGGTGTCGCGAACCCTGGCGATTTCGAGATTGAAGGCCAGCAGCGCATGGACATGAGGCCGCGCCGCTTCCGGCAAGAATAGGCTCGCGGCATAGCGGTCGGGATCGCCCCGGCGGACCTGCTCCTGGCACAAGGCGTAAGGGCCGTCTCCGGTCATCACGGGACGGCAAGAAGGGCTGCGGCTACCTTGCGTTTTTCGCCGAGCAGGATCGAATAGGTGCGCGCGGCGGCCCCGCTCGCCATCGGCTCGGACTTGATGCCCGCCCGGCGCAGCGCGTCGCGCAGATCGAACAGCGGCAAAAGCTCCTTGCCCGTACCGATGAGGAGATGTTCGATGGAACCACGCGGCTCCGACAGCACGCGGGCAAAGGCCGCGATCACGAGATCGTCCGGCGTGACGGCATCCCAGGCGTAGACCCCTGAGGGCAAAGCGAGAATGGAGCCGCGATGCGACATACCGCCAAAAAGGAAGCCGCCCGCGCCATAGCCCTCGATCGCATGGAGACCCGGCAAAAACCCCTGCCCCTGTAACGGGCCGCCCGTGAAAAATGGCGGGCTCGCCGCCAAATTAGACCGCCGCCTTAGCCGCGCCGCGCGGCTTGCCCGGCTGCACCGCCGGGTCTGTCGTCTCGTGCCGCAGGCCGAGATAGATCAGCATCGGCGAGCAGATGAAGATCGAGGAATAAGTCGCGACGAAAATGCCCCAGATCATTGCCAGCGAGAACGAGCGGATGACCTCGCCGCCGAACAGGACGAGCGAGAGCAGCGCGAGAAACACCGTGGTCGCGGTCATGATCGTGCGCGGCAGGACGGCGTTCACCGACATGTCGATGAGATCGCTCGTCGAGACCTTGCGGTACTTCCGCATCATTTCGCGAATCCGGTCCAGCACCACCACGGTCTCGTTCAAACTATAGCCGACGATGGTGAGAATCGCCGCGATCGAGGTCGTGTTGAACTCGAGATGGGTGATCGAGAAGAAGCCGACCGTCAGCAGCAAGTCGTGCATGGTGGCGATGATCGCGCCCACCGCGAATTGCCATTCGAAGCGGAAAGAGAGGTAGCACAGCACCGCGACAATCGAGAGCACGATGCCGAGCGTTCCGGACTGCACCAGCTCGCCCGAGACACGCGGCCCCACGACTTCGGTGCGGCGCACGGCATAATCGCTGCCGATCGCGGCCTTGATCTTGTTGACGGCGGCTTCCTGCGCGGCATCGCCGCCCGGCTGCAGACCAAAGCGCAGAACGACATCGGCGGGCGTGCCAAAGGACTGAACCTCGACCGCGCCGACCTCGAGCTTTTCCGCGGCCTGGCGGAGCTGGGCGATATTGGCCGTGCCCGAATTGGCGCGCACCTCGATCAACGTGCCGCCGGAAAAGTCGATGCCGAAATTCATCCCCACCGTGAGGAACAAAACGACCGAGAGGATCGAGAGAACAGCCGAAAACGGATAGCTCACGCGCCGGAAACGCATGAAGCCGAATTTGGTATTCTCAGGCGCGAGGCGCAGCAGTTTCATGTGTCCAAACCTTCCCGGTTCAAATCGGCAGCCGGGTGGGCCGTTTATATTGATACCAAAGCGCGATCATCATCCGCGTCATCGTCACGGCGGTGACGATGGAGGTGAGAATGCCCAGCCCCAGCGAGACCGCGAAGCCGCGCACGGGGCCCGCGCCCAAGAAGTAGAGGATCGCGGCGGCGACAAACATCGTGACATTGGAATCGACGATGGTGGCGAAGGCGCGGGTAAAGCCGGCATCGAGCGAGGAAACGATGGAGCGGCCGGAATGCGCCTCCTCGCGGATGCGCTCATAAATCAGCACGTTCGAATCCACCGCCATGCCGATGGTCAGCACGATCCCGGCAATGCCCGGCAGGGTCAGCGTCGCGCCCAACAGGACCAGCGCGGCGAAGATGAAGCAAATGTGGACGGCCAAGGCGATATTGGCGAAGATCCCGAAGGTTCCGTAGGTCACGAGCATATAGGCGAAGACGAGACCCGCGCCGACATAGGCGGCAAGCTTGCCGGCGTTGATCGAATCCTGCCCCAGGCCAGGCCCCACCGTCCGCTCCTCGATGATCGTGAGCTTGGCGGGCAAGGCGCCCGCGCGCAGGAGAACGGCCAGGTTATTGGCGGTTTCGAGCGTATAATTACCCGAGATCTCGCCCGAGCCGCCCATGATCGCGCCGCGAATGACGGGCGCCGAGATCACCTTGCCGTCGAGCACGATGGCGAAGGGACGGCCGATATTTTCAGCCGTCACCTGGCCGAATTTCTGCCCACCGCGAATGTTGAACTTAAAATTGATGATGGGCTGCTGCGTCTGCGAGCTGATGCCGGGCTGCGCATCGGTGAGATCGTCGCCCTCGACCATGACGCGCTTCTCGACGGTGATCTTGCCGCCTTCGGTCTGATCGAGAACTTCGACATCGGCGGGGTTTTCGCCGGGCTGCGCCACGAGCCGGAACTCGAGCTTGGCCGTCGTGCCCAAGATTTCCTTGAGCTTTTCCGGATTTTGCAAGCCCGGCACTTCGACGAGCACGCGGTCGGTACCTTCGCGCTGAATATCCGGCTCGGTGGTGCCGAGCGCATCGACGCGGCGGCGCAGCACTTCGATGGACTGATCGACGGCCCGGCGGATTTTGTCGTTCAGGCCGGCGTCGCTGACCGACACGACGATCGCCCCATTGCCATTGTCCCTGATCTCGTAGGCCGCCGCGCCCGATTGCCCCAGGATCGCCGCGCCCGGCAAAGCCAATTGGCGCAGCTTCGGCAGCACTTTCGAGGTGTCGGTCGGTTCAGTAAGGCGGAACTGGACGCCGCGCGGCTGCACGCCGATGCCGCCCGATATGGCGACTTTCTCTTCCCGCAGGACGCGGCGCGCGTCGTCGCGCAAATTATCGATCATCGTCTTCAGGACGGAGGTGTGATCCACTTCCAACAGCACATGCGAGCCGCCTTGCAGATCGAGCCCGAGAACGATGGAGCGCGGCTTGGCCCAAGACGGCAGGCTCGCGTCGAGCGAAGCCCGGCCGCCGGGACCGAGCAGACTCGGGATCACGAGCAGCACGGCCAACGCCGTCATCATGATGATGGAAACGACTTTCCAGCGGGCAAAACGCAACATCTTGTTCGACTATCCCAAAAAGAGGCGGCCCAAAGGTCAGCCGGCGTCCTTGACCGGCTCGCCCTTGGAGCGGACATCGGCCACCATCGGGCGGGCAACCCGGACCCGGACGTTGGGCGCGATCTCGATCTCGAGCTCGTTGGCATCGTCCACGACCTTGGTCACCTTGCCGATCAAGCCCCCCGTCGTGACGATCGAATCGCCCCGGCGGATGTTCTTGATCAAGTCGGCCTGATCTTTGGCGCGCTTTTGCTGCGGCCGGAGGACCATGAAGTACATGATGATGAGAATGGGGCCGAACAGCGTCACATATTGCAGGATCTGATCGTAGCCGCCCGGTGCCGCGGCGGCGGTCTGGGCAAAGGCTGGCGTGATAAAAATGGCCGTAACTCCATGGCAAGCTCCGCCTCGAACGGCGGCTTTGCGGCGGTTATAACGCCGGGGCAGCCGAATGCAATGGCGGCGGTGGGGGGACCAGGCGGGCCACAAGAACCGGCCAGGGACGGGAAAACTCAAAACGGAGGGCCCCTGATTTTTCGAATAGGACCGTAACCTGTCCCCTAGGGAAGCAAAACCGCCCCTTTTCCTAGGAAATGACGCGGAATCCGCCCATCGGAGGTTCCCTAAAGAATAATATTTTTAACTCGAAGCCCTCTGTCCATTGAACTTGACCCGCGCAATCCCGGAACTGATAATCATACTAGTTTAGTATTATTTAAGCACATCCGGGGTAGGTCCATGCGAAGAGAGATTTTTCCGATTGGCGGCGTCACGCTAGCTATGAGCCTAGTGCACGGAGTCAGTCGGATGGTTCAGGCAGTCGCCTGAGCTTTGCGAGGATGGTTTCGGCGGGTTTCGTCCAGATGAAGGGCGTGGGATCGGCGTTCTGACGTCGAATATAGGCGCGA
>Ga0187884_10000598_pt1 | contig 35723 bp, 38 predicted proteins | sample June2016WEW_20_4_FD_132983 | JGI IMG/M metagenome (GOLD analysis project Ga0187884, IMG submission 132983) | Peatland microbial communities from SPRUCE experiment site at the Marcell Experimental Forest, Minnesota, USA - June2016WEW_20_40 | ecosystem: Environmental > Terrestrial > Soil >...
GACCGGCGTCCTCTGGCATCAATCATACACCGGCACGTCGTGGTCCGGCTGGGAAAACCTCGGCGGGATTCTCACGTCGTCACCAGCAGCAGCCACAGCGTCGGGCAGCAACAGAATCGACGTATTTGTCCGCGGCACCACCGACGTCCTCTGGCAGAAGACCTATAACGGCGGGTGGTCCGGCTGGATGGCCGTCGGCGGCACGTAACGCCGTCACCACGTGTCGCTCTCGGTAGTCCGCTACCAACGGGTAAGCTGTCCCGCTTCGAGAGACAGCCAGCAACGCAAACGGCGTCTGCTTGTTGTGCCCTCCTCGACGAGCGTCAGCGTATCGAACAGTTGCTCCTGTATGCGAGTGACACCAGATAACGACATAAAATTAGTTAACAGCGAAGAAAAGGATACAGTATGTATCCTCCAATTTTCAATATTCAAGAAGCCGTCAACGAGTGAGCGCAAGCTTTCTTGGGGCTAAACACTGAACTACGTGGTCTACACAGGGCTCCTGTCTTGTTGTTTTGGAGCCTGTGTAGAAATAATAAATCCGCCACCGTTGCAGTGCTGATCGACCAAAAGTTTTATCCGCTCTCGCGTTGCGAAAACAACCCACAAAAAGCATGCCACAGCCGAGCACGGCTGCAAGTGGTTCCGTTTGGCCATTTTATAGGGGCTTTTTTAGGCCAGACATTTGACACGTCATGTGGTTGCATTTGTGCGGAAGCGGCACTATAGCTCGTGACTACGTTGTAACGCTTTTTGTTGTGCTTTACGAAAAAAGCACGTGGAGATAAAAAATATCGTCCATCGCCGTGACAAGCGTCTGTTACAACAACATTTATTCCCCTAGAGTGCCCTATTATGTGTTTTTAGAAAAAAACGGCGGTCACTGTTACCGCCGTCAAAGCGAAAGGAGGTGAAAGATATGACCAGATTCTTTATTAAGTGGTGGGCGGACAGCGCCATTGCCGCGAGCGCATACCCCGATAGACTGCAAGAGGCTGCGAAGCTCAACTTGAAGATGCTCGAAATGACAAAGGCTGACCTGAGCGCAGGAATGATTACTGAGTGGGGAACGTCCTGCAGCGGAATGGAAGGATACGCGATTACCGAGGCGAGCGAGGAAGACCTTAGCGCTTACATGCTCAAGTATGCGCCACTTGTTCCGTATAAGGTGTTCCCTGTACTCAACGTGGACCAGGCGATGGAAGTTGCAAAGAAGGCAGCTGCGGCGATGCAGGCATAGTGACCTGCATTCTTTCTTTTTTACATAAGCAGTTCTTATTGGATAATCGTAGAAGGCACGTCGGCACACAGGTGGTGCAGGTAGCGGTTGTTGAACTGTGCGCGATGTAAACGTCTCTCACTGTAACGAACGACCGTAACAACAACACTTATTCCTTTAGAGCACCTTTTTACTTGTTTCGAGCGGTGGCCAACAACCGCCGCCTGCGTAAAAGGAGGTGAAACATATGGCGAAGTATATGGGCCTTTGGCGATTCAACCCGAGCGGGGCGTGGCCGACGGACGCGACTGAAGCGATGCAGTTCTTTGAGATGATGTGGGCAGCGATAGACAAAGACATAAAGAGTGGTCGAATACTTGAGTTCGGCTTGTTCGAGAACGGAACCTCAGGATACGTGCTTAGAGCCGGAGAGGACGCCAAAGTCGAATTCATGGCCGGGTTCGCTAACTTCCCGTGGATTCTGGTTGAAGGGCACGAAGTCTTAGACTACGAGACAGGAAAGGCAGCCGCACGGCAGGTTCTCAAAGCCAAAGCAGAGCAGATGGCAGCGATGAAGCGCTAAGTTTACACGAATAGAGGGAGCGTTCGCGCTTCCTTTCCCTCTTTTTTTGCATTAAATCAGTCGCACATCAGCCCAGCACTTCATGTACACGTCATACACGTTCTCCGGCAACGGGTGTTTGTAGTGCTTCCAGTCGATACCGCTCACGCCATGTGTCATTATGTACGCTCGGTTTGACTGATCCCAGCCGATAACGTCACCGTACTGCTCGGCAAACTTGCGCAAGTCACCTAGCTGAAAATGCCCTTTGAACCGCGACATCTGGATTTTCTGTCGCTTCATCCACTGCAAAAACGAGCTGTGCGTGAACATCAATTCGTCGTCTTTTCGCCCAACTAACAACGGTTTAAGGGCTTCCACAACGCATGGGTGCAACGGCACGTAGTGACTCATACGGACTTTGTCCTGTGAAGATTCGACCTGCAGCACTGGCTTATCAGCAGCCAACGTTGTACGGAACTGGCCTACCGTTAGCTTCGCCGTCGTTGCTTCGCTCCGTTGACCGGTGTACGCCCCAAACAAAACGAGCGCCGAATATTGGGCCGATCGTTCGGGACTGATCTTTCCTCCTCGTTCTGCTTTCGAAATGTATTGGAGTAGGTTGTTAACATCTTCCTTAGTGACGATACGAGAAGTGACGTTCTTACGCTCTTTGACCGTTTTTGGAAGCTCTAAGTAAGGAGCGAACGTCTGGTAGCGCGGTTCGGCGCGAGTCGTGCCGAGAAACTTGAGGAAAGACCTGGCGAAGTTGAGCACTTTAGAATGAGAATCGGTCGATGTATATTCCTCTAGTGTTCGCTCCCGAAGCGTTTCGACCGTGTGATGTGATATCGCTCCTTTCGTGCAATCCCACAATAGCTTTGAAGATCTGTTAATCCAATCCCGCGATTTCTCAGCAAGGCCGCTCGTACGATACGTAACGTAACGATCAAGCTCATCCCGCGAGAAGCTAAGTGCAAGCGTTGACTCTTTTTGGAGAAGAGTGCCACCAGGCATAGGTGCGGCACCCTCAGCGCCGCTTTGCGTTTGTGTTGGCTTTGGTGTTGTAAATCTCAGCTGCTCCGTATGCTTCGCTATCTCATTCAACCTGTAGGCATACACCTCTTCCTCATCTAACACGAGGTCTGCCAAGCGCACAGACCCCTCCTCGCTTCTGGGCGCTGAGTGAGTCTTGCCGGTTGGGCCATACCAAGTGTAGATACCTTTTTGCTTTTTTCCAGCGGCCTCGTTTTTCTTGCCAGCGTTAGAGCGTGAGTTGCGCAACTTTTCCTCAGAGTTGTGCAACTTTTCATCCTCGTCGTGCTCATCATCCGACACGATTCCAGCCTCCGAATCGAAAAAGGAAGTGGGCTCGAGGAGATTCGAACTCCTGATCCCCGCCGTGTAAAGGCGATGTCATAACCAGCTAGACCACGAGCCCGCAGGTTACCCTAGCACACGTTCGTATATTAAGGTTATTGCGCGCCGCGGGCCCTGCTAAACAAACCGTGGCCGCAATTGGCTCAAAAAGCGCAAGATACGATTTTTCTTGCGTAACAATGCGCGTATCTTGGCTATGAAGCAGGCGGCGGCGCGGGGGCGGTAATCTCCGCTCCCCAGCCCATCATCGTCTCGTACATCTCAATGGCCTTGAGAAGCGTCGCTTCAGTATAGTCCCCGACCTTGTACACCCACCAATACGGCTCCCCTCGGCGCTCGATCTCAAACTTGACTGCCTCGTCCTTAGCAAGCGAGAAGTCCTTGGACTCATCTACGACGATATCACCACTTCCCTTGAGCCGTTCGACGATAGGTTCCATCTTCGTTGACAGCAGGACCCGGATCCCCCTATCCGAACCAACCTCGAGCAAAAGATTGCTCTGGGTGCCGACGGAAAACAATCGAAATCGAATACCCTCAGCCTCTTTTTGCGCGCCGCCCCGGTCAATTAAGTTGTGCGTTGCCAGTATCTCTTCAGCTTGTGTTGTGGTCAATTCAGCCATTATATCACTCCAACAGTAGTACCCCTATTGTGCCGACCGTAAATAAAGGCCTGTCGCTTTATTTGCACCAAGCCACGTCACGCAGATCGCCGCGCGCAGTGTGCCCGAGCCGGCGAGTACGGTCTCCTCTACGAAGCTGATCTCACAGACGGGGACTACTAGGATTCCTCTCCCTTCCTTTTCGAGTCCTCAGGCACAGGCTCCAAGTAGACGATGTCGGCCCCTACATCTTTTGCGATTTGTTCGAGTTCCGTCTTCCTCAGATGGCCCGCGTACAGGTGCAGCCCCTCACCCACAACGGCGACAACCCGAAACCTGGGCTGTTTCACGCCCGTTCCTACCTCCGGCCTCTCTTGCACGTATATTTTCATGGTATCCTCCGGTGACAAACTGACGCTGCTATCAGCCACCGCCAGGCCGCGCTACTCTCACCCCTTTTTGAGGAATCCTTCAGCGGCGAGCATCTCCGCGTTGAGGATCGAAGCTCCTGCGGCCCCTCTCACGGTGTTATGGCCCATAAGAGTATACTTGGTGCCCTTGACAACGTCGCGCCGCACCCTGCCAACGGAAACGCTCATTCCGGCGTAGGCGTCACGATCAAGCCGAGGCTGCGGCCGATCATCCTCCTCTCTGACGATCAAGGGTCGTTCGGGTGCAGATGGTAACCCTTTCAAGGGCTGGAGCGAGGCCATGGCCTGCTTTACCTCCTCAGGGGGCGCGTCAACGTCCACCCACACCGACTCGGTGTGTCCGTCGATCACCGGGACCCGATTGCAGATCGCGCTGACAGTGACGTGCGCGTTGTCGACCTTCGTGCCGTTGAACGCCCCGAGAATCTTCGGTGTCTCGGTCTGCATCTTCTCCTCCTCTCCGCCGATGTACGGCACGACGTTATCGAGGATGGCCATCGACGAGACGCCGGTGTAGCCCGCGCCGGAAACCGCCTGCAAGGTCGCGACCTTAACGTCGCTAAGTCCTAGCTGCATGAGCGGTTTGAGCGTCATGACGAGCATAATGGTGGAGCAGTTCGGATTGGTGACGATGAACCCGCCCCAGCCGCGCTGCGCTTTCTGGATGTCGATCAATTTCGCGTGGTCTTTGTTGACCTCAGGGATGAGGAGCGGCACGTCATCGAACATCCTGTACGACGCGGCGTTGCTCGAAACCCCGAAGCCGTCGCCTGCGTAGTCCGCTTCAACGTTTTTTGCTATATCGGCCGGAAGGGACGAAAAAACCAGTTTCACGTCGTCAGGCATGTCGGTTGAGCGTGTCGGAATGACGCGAAGGTCGCCTATGTTTTCGGGTAGTGGCGTGCTTAACCGCCAATCGACCGCGTCCTTATAGTATTTCCCTGCGCTTCGCTCAGAGGCAGTGACCGCTCCGACCTCAAACCACGGATGTGCCTCAAGGAGTTGGCAGAATCGCTGCCCGACGGCACCGGTGGCCCCAAGCACGCCGACTTGTATTAGCTTAGACATATTCACCTCACGCTCACGCGATTACTCCGGATGGGCAGAGATCGACGCAGATGCCACAGTTGACGCGGTCCTCCGCGCTCACCACTAGCACATCGTCCATGAAATAGCGGCGGCCAGGCACTCTTCGATACATGTACCACACTGCACGCACGCCTCGCGTCGATCAACGCTACCATGTCAACAATCACTATCGGCTCATGAAAAGGCGGTCATATAACCCTTTTGGTCAGCGGCCTTAGCCTCGCGGTCGTCGTCGGCATGTAGTCCTGCGAAAGCGCCCTTATGTTGCGAAACGCGTTCAACGGCGCTGGCTGACAATACGCTTGCCGACACGCGCACTCGCTACGGTCGTGAGCGCCCAGAACTGGACAGCATCTCACGACTCGAAGCGCGATGTCAGCAGCCCCATTGCCTTACGCTTTTCGAGTCCCTTTAGAACCGTAGTCAAAGAACTTCTCGACAGTATCGCCCGATGTCCATTCAGCGCGAATCCTCGTTCGCTTCTCAGCTCGCCGCAACGCGGAAAGGATCATGCGGTTGAGATCTCGCGCGCTTTCTCCCTCAAGCTCTGCCTCAACGTCGAATCCTTGATCTGTTTGTCTAATGGTCCCTTTTTCGGCGATAAGCTGTTCAAGAACCGGTTTGACGGCTGACGGGCTATCACTGCTCACCTGCGCCGATACGCGAAACTTCAGTTGCGCCATTTTTGCCCTCCCAAAGCGTACGACTCCTCCCGCTATAAAAATCTGCCCGCGAGACCAGAGGTAAAACGCGTGAGGCGGCGTAAGGGTGAGTATCCCAGCGCACATATTAAGCCGGATTGAAACAGAACTGAGATCTACGCACGAGGCGTTGGGCGCTCTCGAGAAAGAGGCGAAAATGACATACTGCAAAGAGTGCGGGCATAAACTAGGCTTTTTAGAACACACAGCCGACGGCCTGTGTAACGGTTGCCGACAACGCTTAGCGCACGAGCAGGCAGAGAAAGCGCAAAGCGCGGCCCTAGCTCCGTATACAGGCGCAGAACTCCCGTTTATCACGGTTACCGACGCGATTATGAAAAAAGGCGAGACGGCGCATTATCGAACCGCGACGGTGCTCAAGGAAATCAAAACGGTCAACCTCGGCTATTCGGGAGCGAGTCACGGCGTCTCGATCCCTCTGCCGATCAAGGTGGGGGGCTTTCCCGTGCGTTATCGCGTAGGTCAATCGCGCGGCCACATCGTCAAACACGACGAGTTGCTTGAAACATCGCGCGGCGAGTTGATCGTCAGTAATCAACGCCTATTTTTGAACCCGTTCGCAGGGCACAAGCCGTTGAGCGTGCCGCTCCAGAAAATCGCCAGTTTTCACGTCTATGAGAACGGACTCGAAGTGTGGCAGGACGGCAAGGAGCATCCCTATCTGTTCGTGCTTGACGCGACGGCGAGCGAGATATGCGGGCTTTGCTTGTCGAAAATACTAGAGCTGGCATAAGAGGGTAAGCCTGAGATTATCGAGCTTGTGGCGCGCAAGCGTGACCCTAATGAAGAGCTTGTCGGCCGTGGTGATGTCCGGACCCAGCTCACAGAAAAAAGGTCAGGGTTAACGACAAGAGATCACCTTAGCAGAACTCAGAAGCGGACCGTGTGAACCACTGAGTCTCGTTAATGGGGCTATTACCGTCTTGCCGATACCTAATGGCCGACAATAGCGTCTTAAGGCTTCTTTCCCGCTACTTTTATGCTCACCACCGAATCCGCAAGGTCGCCCAATTCATCAGGAGTCAGGTTGGTGGTGTTCCCGATCGCTTGTGCCGTCGGATCGTTTGCCATGCAGTCAAGCGGGAAGGAGGACTCCTCGACGATGCGAACGTTCTCAAATCCCGCGGCCCTAATGGTCGCCAAATAGGCGTCCTTCATGATTGCACCTGATAAGCAGCTCACATACGCCGCGGCTGAGTCCTTTACGGCAGACGGGAGCTCTCTCAGCAAGACCATGTCAGAGACCGAAAAGCGGCCGCCGGGCCTCAGCACCCGAAATGCTTCCCTGAAGACGGCGGTCTTATCGGGGGTGAGGTTAATCACGCAGTTGGAGATAATGACGTCAACAGCATTATCGGCAACGGGCAGGTGCTCCAGCTCCCCGAGCCTGAAGTCGACGTTGCTGTAGCCGCCTTTGCGCGCATTCGCCCGAGCCTTTTCGATCATCTCGGGCGTCATATCAACGCCGATAACTTCTCCAGCTGCACCGACCGCGTTTGCGGCCAGGAAACAGTCGAAGCCGGCCCCCGATCCGAGATCAAGCACCGTCTCGCCTTCCTTCAACGAGGCAAGTGCGGTCGGATTGCCGCACCCAAGTCCCAGATTTGCTCCTTCGGGCACTGAGGCTAGCTCATCTTCCTTGTAGCCTATAGCCCGGCTGATGTCGTGCGCCAGATCAACGTTACTGCCACAGCACTGGCTCACGGGGATAAAATTAAGCCTTTCGCCCTTCGCCACCTTCGCATAGCCGTCTCTAACTACGCGTTTTATCTTCTCTTCTTCCATACGACCATCACCTCGTTTACGCCAACTCTTTGAAAATCGGGCCTAAAAAGCCCTTGACCGTCGCCGAGAGCTCCTCGACCTTGATCAGAGAGATACAGCAGACCTCACCGTCTCGCTCACAGCTAACGGCCGCCAGCTTGTCCCCTGCTCGTATGTGGGCACGGTCGCGCAGCTCTTTAGGAAGCACCATCTGCCCCCGTTCGTCAACGCTCACGACTGCTTCAACCTTGCAGCTATTCTTGCCCGCATCGGCGGGCGCACAACATGAGGCTTCTTCTGTCATAGAACTCTACACAACAGTATAATTATCAGTGTATTTAAACTTTTCTGATAAATCAGAATAATATGAATATTAGCAGAAAAAGGCGTCAACCTAGGCAAATATCAAACGGTGATAACGTGAGTTCGCAGATTAGTCTCGGTCGAACGTTGACTCAAGCCACTCCCTGAGTTGGTCACGCACACGCCTAAAAGATGCACACGGTGCGCCTTCCCCGGCATTCGGCACGGGATCGTTAAAGGCGTGATGGAGATACTTCTTCCCGCCTGGAAAAATAGGACAACTCTCTTGCACATCGGCACATAGCGTCACAACGTAATCGAAGGTCAGATCGTCAAACTCGTCCAGCGACTTTGCCCGGTGCGAGCTGATATCGATGCCCAGGTTAGCCATCACTTCGATCGCGCATGCGTGCACCTCGGTGGGTTCATTTCCCGCGCTTTGTGCCTCATACCGGTCAGCGTGCCGGGCGTTGATGAGCCCTTCTGCCATCTGCGATCGCGCTGCGTTATGCGTGCAGAGGAACAGTATCTTTTTCTTGGGCGTCATCTTTTCATCCTAATGTTGACGCTTGCGCTTGAGTTCATGGACATTCTAAGCCGCGATGAGCAAGTATCGGGACTATCTATCGCCGGAAGTGCAAAATTGCTGTTACACACAAGTCGTCGGCAGTCGCGGTCAGCCTTTTTCGAGTGCTTTGGCAAATTCCTCTGCATCGCGCAGGTCCTGTTCGTTTGGCCGCCCTCGCGCGATCCCGCCAACGAGTTTCATCAGCCCATACGTATCAAACCCCCGGCATGAGAACTCCCCGACGACGGTTAATCCCTTCTCCTCCAACTTACGTTTTAAGGCAGCGTGGTGCGACCCCCCACGCGGGGACCCTCTCGTTGAGAACACAAACGCTTTCTTGTCAAGCGAGGGGGGGTCATCAACCCACCTCAGCAAGGGCTGATAGTGCTTTCCAAATGCGATTCCTGCGCCAAACCCAATGAGGTCATATTCAGCGAGTGTCTCGACGTTCACGTCACCCGGACGGCGAACCTCTGCGTCGAGGACTGCTGCCATCACATCGGCAATCTTTTTCGTGTTTCCGTGGTGCTGCGACACGCACACGATAAGCGTTTTCAGAGGATCATCTATACCAGTAACAGAGTTTCACCATTGCGTTTCGTTTTTGACTACACCTGGCACGATAAAAGAGCATTGCCCGCCGCAATGCTGAGCACCAAGAAGAAGACGGTGATCAGAGTAATGGCTACCAAACTCCACTTCATAGATAACATGTTTCCAGCGTCATTGAACTACTTTCCGCTACCAGCGCCGATGGTGCTCCGACACCCTACGTTGCGATACTGAGCAAAAAAGTACATTCTAGTTGTCGCGGTCGTGGTCATCTCTTAACTTGGGCGCTGAGCAAAGACGGCTGCGGCCTATAAGTCCTATTTATTTTTGATCTGACGAATCGCCTACTAGCGGGCTTCCTTACGCGAGCCTCTTGATCACGTCCGTTACTGACACAGCGTTAGCGAAGAAGTTATTCCACGCATCCTCTTTGGGATAGTTTCTTATGGTGTACGAGGTTGGGCTGATGTTAGGCAGTTCGTCCCAGCCAAACGGACTTGCTATCGGAAGCCCTGGCTCAGATCGGGCTGCGTAGGGTGCCACCGAAGTCTGCATTGCGGATATCCGGTTGACGTCGATGAAGATTCGGCCCCTTCGTTTCTCCTTGCCAAGCTCCGTCGTCAGTGCTACGTCACTTTTTGCGAGGGTTTGCGCTATTTTCAACGCGAAGTCCCTCACGCCACGGTTGTCAAGCTCCCGCGTGATGGGCACCGCGACGTGGTACCCCCTACCCCCGGTGGTCATCACGTAAGGCTTAAACTCCAACGCTTCAAGAAACCCCTTCAGTTTAAGTGCGGCGGACCGAAGCGACGGTAAATCAGGCAGCGACGGATCCAGATCAAATATCATTTTGTCGGGAATTTCCGGCCTGTCAGCTCTCGTCACCATGATGTGGGGAACCACGACCTGATTGCCCATGTACACGATGCCTGCTTCATCCTTGACGATCAAATAGCAGGTCATAGTGCCTTTATGCGTGAGACATTTGCTCTCAAGCCAATCAGGAAAATAGTCGGGCATATTTTTTTGGAAGAATTTCTCGCCGCTGACCCCTTCGGGAAACCTAAACATGGAGATGAGCCGATCCTCTACGTGGGGCAGCATCAGTGGCGCGATGTTTCGATAGTATTCGACGAGCGCAGCTTTCGGGATTCCCGTGTCAAGCTCCTTCTGGGGGTTCGTCACGTGGATTCGGTGTCCGCCGACGTCTATTTCGTCGCTCAGGCGATACTCCTCCGCCTTCTTGACGATTATCCAGTCCTTATCGAGGCGGGTGAACGCGTAGATCCCGTTCAGTTTGTGACCTTTCAGGTAGATTATGAAATGGCCCTTGTCCAACGCTTCGTCAAGAGGCTGGACCTTCCCATCTTTAATCGTAACGTTAACGAATTTTCCCTTGTCCCATATTTCGACCGTCCCTGCACCGTATTCGCCTTCAGGTATCTCGCCGGAAAAATCGGCGTAGGCGACGGGATGATCCTCAGTCCTGATTGCAAGCCTTTTATCCCGTGGATCGTCTGACAGCCCCTTGGGCACCGCCCAGCTTTTAAGAACCCCGTCATGCTCAAGCCGCAAATCAAAATGTATCCGCCTGGCGTTATGCTTCTGTATCACATACACCGACTGTGCACTTTGCAATTGGTCAGGCTCAGGCTCACCCGTCTTCGTAAAGTCCCTTTTTTTCTTATACTCATCAAGCAACGCTACGCACCTGGTCTATCGTGCACTCGTCGGCAGGCTTATCGTCCCGCATCCTTACGAAGACTGGCGCCCTTAGTCGATTATCTTTCGTGTACTGCAAATACCTGACTTCACACACCTTATCGGGTATAACTAGCTGCACATTCTTCGGAGCGGCGACGTCGCTGCGTGCGCGAACGAGCTCCTTCGCTAGCTCGCCTAGGAGGGACTCGCTAAAGCCCGTGCCCACCTGGCCGACGTAGGTGAGCCTCCCCGTGTCGTATAACCCGAGCGCCAGCGATGCTATCGTCCGTGTCTTTGTGACGTATCCGACGATTACGCAGTCGACGGTTTTCTCATCCTTGATCTTGAGCCAAGCGTGCGAACGTCCGGTAACGTAGATGCTTTCCTTTTTCTTTGCCATGACCCCTTCCAGATGCCGTGCGGTTACCACGCCCCAGAGTCGCTCGCCGTCGGCGGTGCCAGGCATTGTCTGCAGGTTTCTCCCTTCTTCGACGACGCCCGCAAGGGTTCGTTTTCTCGCTGACAGCGGCAGCGTTTTTAGGTTCCTGCCTTCCAGTTCGAGTATATCAAACGCGACGTACGTCGGCGGCCGGTGCTGGTGCTTCCGTCCCTGCAGCAGCGAGAACGACGGGTTCCCCTTTTCATCATAGATCACGATCTCTCCATCGAGCACGCAATCAGCCTTGATGAGATCGCCAAACGCAAGTTCGGGAAACTCGCGCGTGATGTCCCTGTTGTTTCGTGATGTGAAACGAAGCGTTCCTGCCTTTTTTTCGCAGAGCGCCCTGTAGCCGTCCAGCTTAGGCTCAAAGATATACTCAGGAGACCTAAGAATCTCTTTTGTGCCGGTGGCGGCGAGCATCATTTTAGGCTTGCCTTGAGTGCTTCAACAAGGTTTTCTTCTGTGGTGCGGGTATATTCCATCTTATGGACCGCGATCGTTTCTCCGCGTGCTTTTCTCTCGACGAGCTCCTTAAGGTCCTCCTCGAAGGTATCGTGAAATCTGGTCATGTCAAACTCATCGACCGTAATCTGGCCTATGAGCTGTCGCGCGAGATCCATCTCGATCTGTGAGAGCTGCGGCGGCTCATCAAGGCCATCGACCTGCATAATGTCCCGTATCTCATAGTCATAATTCAGCGTTGTCAGTAGCAGCCCCTGCCTGTACGCCTCGATCGCACAAACGTGTTCCTTTTCCCGCATAACAAACCTGCCGATCGCGGTCTCGGCGGTCTGCTGGAGCACGTCTCTGAACAGGAAATATGTCTTGTCCTTTGGCCGTTCCGGGCCCGCGTAGTAATGCGCGTTGAAATAAATCGGGTCGATTTGATGGGAATGAACAAACTCCACGATTTCTATCCACGTAGATTTTTCAGGCCTGATAGACTGAAGCTCTTCGTCACTGATGACCACATATTCGTTTGGGGAGACCTCGATCCCCTTCACGATCTCGTCCTGGGACACCTCCTGTGTGCACGCGTCGCACCATTTTTTGTAGCGAATCGGCGAGAGCTTGTCCTTGTGCAAGAGCCGTGTTTTGAGTGGCTTCTGTTCGACCGCCGAGTAGAGTTTTATCGGGATGTTCACCAGTCCAAACGCTATTGATCCTTTCCAGAGTGATTTCATTTTGACGCACCGGTTTTTTAACGATAAGCGAATCAGGTCGTCATCTTCTTTTAAGTAACGCTCGCTTTCTGAGCAGACAAGTCTGCGTACCGCTCGAGATGACATTACATCGTTTGTGTTAAGTCACACGGGCAGCGTTTGTTAGTCTTTTTCTCTCGCGCAAGTAACCGCACCGTCTTTCGTCGAGGTCCGCCTTTTTGCTCGGCGGCGATCTTCGCAAGCTTTTTTACACTGAGGGGAGTTCAGTGCCATAGAGATCCTACTATGCCAACCCCTCTCGACGTCAAGGGAACGATAACACAGAAGACGGCCCTGATTATCCTTGTTGTTGTCGTCGCCGGGCTCTTGCTGGCGTTCACGCCACTCAGGGTGATTGGGTACGTCCTCTTGGCCATAGGCGCCGCCATTTACGTTTTCGCGAGCATCCGCACCTAGGTGCAGCAGCTTATCTAACGCCACGCGTCGAGCGTTACGATCGGCATTTCACAGGCTCTCCCGCTTACGCTATTTTCAGCGGCTTAAAAGCCTAGTCGCGATGTCCGGCCGCCGTGGACTCTGCAATTTTGCAATGCCTCAAGAACAGCTTGCCAGCTACCCCCCGTATGATACAGCAGACAAGATCACGACGTAGGCACACGTCAATGCCACAATGGAACCGTAAAAAATGAGCAACGTTTTTGAGAACATTAATTTGCTTGGTCTCGGTACTTCTATGCCGGCCTCGTACCGAGCAGTTCTCATATTAAAAAACTCGTCGCCTGTGTTGAGCTTATTTTCGACGATCTCGTTGTATAGTGCCCTATATGTCTTTTTTTGCCGCAGAAAATAAGCGTCTAGATACCAAAAAATGAGCGCAGCGAAAACAGCAATAAGCGCTTGATACCACGTGCCGCTCAGCAACAGAATTATGCCGAACACCGCCACGGTCCATCCCTTGATAATGAATGAATTAGTGGCCATACGGTTTACGATGTGTTGAATAGTTCCGATCGCTTCCAGTTCGTATGAGGACCGCTCACGCTGCATCTGTTATCACGTTATTATTACAGGAAATGACGCAATACGTAAAACGAGACCGCTAAAAGGTTAAGTGTTTTCGCTTAAATGCGTCGAATAATGCACAAGTACGTTCTGCTTGTTAATTGACTGCTGGCGAGAGAGCCATTCTGGTTCTCAACTGCGTTACGGTATACCCAAAAAGGCCACGCTTGCCGCGGCGCTATGACAGCGCGAAATTTCAGGCCCCACGACTCTTCTTGCGAAAACGCCAGATGGACGCTTACAGTTCAGAAGATCACGCAGAGGGTGCAGCGCGCGCAAAAAAACTATGCATAAACGACCGTGCGCGGCGTACAGCCGAGCCGCACTGATAAGATAGACGTCCAGAGCTCCAAACTAGGTCCGCATATCATATGACTGACGGCAGTGTCAGTTTGGCCCAAGCGCAAGCTCGAGCGCAAGTAACTACCAGATGATCGAACGAGATTGCGTCGCCTTCCTCGTAAAGTCGTCAAAAAGCCTGTAGATAGACCCGGAAAGGGTCAAACGCGCACGTATTTCCCGAAATCAGCTCTGCTGAAATCGCTTCATATGCGTCTAGGCGACGGCGATTGTGATCACCGGCTGAAGGCTCGCCGTATTGGGTGGTGCCGGCGTAGTAGGTGCGTAGGTCGTAGGTGCCGGGCGGCTTATGCGCCCGGGGAGTGGAACGGACTAGGGCGGGCAGTGTACTCCCCAGAGCGGCACGTGGTGACGGCGTTACATAGCGATGGACGTCCAGCCGAACCACCCACCGTTATAGGTCTTCTGCCAGAGGCCGTTGTCGGTGCCGCGGACAAAGACGTCGATTCTGTTGCTGCCCGACGCTGTGGCTGCTGCTGGTGACGAGGTCAGGATTCCGCCGAGGTTTTCCCAGCCGGACCACGTGCCGAAGTCTGATTGATGCCAGAGGACGCCGGTCACGCCTTGTACAAAGATGTCGAGACGGCCTGCGCCCCATGAGCAGGCGGCGGGGCTGGTGCCGGCAGGAAGTATCCCGCCGAGGCTGTACCAGTTGGACCAGGTCGCGCCTCCGTCCGTCGTGAACTTCTGCCAGAGGACGCCGGTGGTGCCGCGGACAAAGACGTCCATTCTGTTAGTACCCTGCGCTGTGGCTGCTGCTGGTGACGAGGTCAGAATTCCGCCGAGGTTTTGCCAGCCGGACCACGACGTTCCGCTATATGATTGATGCCAGAGGACGCCGGTCACGCCTTGTACAAAGACGTCGAGACGGCCTGCACCCCATGAGCAGGCGGCGGGTCCTGTGCCGGCAGGAAGTATCCCGCCGAGGTTGTTCCAGTTGGACCAGGTTGCGCCTCCATCCGTGGTGGTCTTCTGCCAGAGGACGCCGGTGGTGCCGCGGACAAAGACGTCGATGTCACCCGGGGCGCTTGACGTCGCAGCGGGGTCGGACGTCAGAATCCCGCCGAGGGACGTCGACGTCGACCAGGTCGTGCCATCCCAGTGCTTCCACCAGAGGGCGCCGTCAGTACCTTGTGCAAAGAGGTCGAGGCTGTTTGAACCCTGCGCACATACGGCAGGTGCTCTGCCCCCCTCAAGCGCATTGATTGTGGACTTTAACGTCGCCGCGTTCGTCGGATATGTCGAAGAACTGGCCACAGTGCCTGCCGGGCTGATCACGTAGACGGTCGGCGTTGATACGACTTGGTACGCCGAACCTACGCTGCCCCCCGCAGTGAGGATTGGCCACGATGCCCCCGTCTCTTGGACAAACCCCTGATCCTGCGAGATAGACCCCCCTTCGATTTCGACGCCTAAGAACTGAACATTCGGGTCGTTCTTGAAATAGGTGTTGTACAGGGGCACAAGGGTATTCTTAGCGTCGTCTTGACAATAGCCACAAGCCCATCCAAAAAAGTCAATGACGACAACCTTTCCGCGGTATTCGCTGAGCGTGTGGCTGGTACCCGAAAGATCCGTCAACTGAAAATTTGGAGCCGCCTGCCCGTTCGTCAGAAGCGCAAGAGCCGGTACTGCTGTAGCCGCGATCAGCAACACCGTGATCGCGATTAATAGCACTATTCGCTTGGACGTCATGTTGTCTCCTATCAAACTAGTGAAACTAAAGCTCGTACCGCGTAAGAAAGGGCAGAGGTAATAAGCGTTACTATCGAGTGGTAAGAGAGTCCTCGCGAGAATCGCAACCGATTCTGTATAAAAAGGCGCGCGCGCGACGTCCGCCACAACGACGCCACTCGGCACGTATGTTGCGGAGGGGATCATTGCTCGACCTGATCTTCTCTCCTTGCCCCTCGCCTGGCGGCGCGGCACGACGTCGCGGAAGTCGCTGACAGGGATCTCGTGCGGGGTAACCAACGGACTCAGCGGTCAGGATCCTTGAGAAGGCACCGTCCGCGCAGCTCCCTCAGGGCGTCCGTGCGTCGTGTTCGTAGTCATAACGTTCACCTCCGGTTCAAACTGCGCAGAAAAGTCTCTGACGGTCGCGTGAAGTAGGCGTTGCGTGCGAAAACGTGACACGATCGACGTGCCACGCCGTTTTTTGTTAATTCGGCGCGCTTGCACCGTGTAGCCGTTTCGTAACAGAGCTACCATCTCGCACCATCGCGTCGAAATCGATACGCGATTAGGAACCGCATACGCATAATGAACCAACAACAACGAAACGGTTAAGGAGGCAGACTCCAACTAATAAGCGGAGCGGTTCCGGTTTATACGCGACCAGGTGCCGCTCCAACTTTGATCATTTCGTTTTTTCGTCTCTAACGTTATGAGTGGTCGCGCCAAAGCTCTGCACTCCAAGGACCGCGGATGGCCGAAAGGGTCACCACGCCAAAGCCAGGTCGGTGACCCAAATGACTAACCAGAACGCAGTTTATGCGGGAGTGGTTAAACATATCAACACGGGAGCTACGCCGCGCGTGCAAGATATCTCAGGCATCAACGATACGCATAAACGAGCCAAAGGACACAATCGCGCCACGAGGAGTAGCACGCTGTGCGAAAGATTTTGAGAGCGGGCAGGTTCGCAATGCACACCCGCAAAAAGCTGGGACATTGGCGCTGTTGTCTCTGCTGCGCACACGCCCGGCGGGCTCGCACAGACCGCTCAGAGCGAGCGCGGCGCATATCGGCCCGAAACGTAACGACACGCGATAAGAGCAACTGCTACGCTGTATACACTGCCATACGCGAGCGACAGCTCGATACGCTGACGCTCACCGAGTGCCCACCAGCAGGCCAGACGCCCTCCGTACTGCTGGTGGTTCGTTCTCGGTGCCGCGCGGCTCAGCCCTAGTATCGTACTACCCAGAGCGGGACGTGGTAACGGGCGTTATGGCCCCACCTGGCCGACGAACATCCAGTTGCCCCACGCACCAGACCCTCCCTTGTTATAGGACGACTGCCAGAGCGCAGCTGTACCACCGCTGCTAAAGCGCGCAAAGACATCCTCGTAAACAGGCGACGACGACTTTGCTACGGCTCCTGGTGACGAGGTCAGAGACCCGCCGAGGTTTTGATACCCCTGGCTATTCCCTGCCCACTGCTGATAGAGATTACTGGTAGTGCCGGTGACAAACCAGCCGACCTGGGATGATCCAAGGTTGTACGCGGAAGGGCTGGTGCCACTGAGGAGCTGCCCGCCGGTGTCGGTCCAGCCCCCCCAGCCGCTAGCCGCTAGTCCCGACCTAAACCAGATTTCGCTGTTGGTGCCGCCCACAACTACGCCGATCTGACTACCGCCAGGTAGAGCCGTCGCAGCAGGTGACGACGTCAGAATCCCGCCGAGGTTTTGCCAGCCGGACATTTGCCAGCTGGACGGGTTCACCCCGTTGGTTGACCACTGTTGCCAGAGGGCCTGAGTAGTGCCGGTGACAAACCAACCGACCTGACCTGCCCAGCTGTACGCGCCAGGGCCGGTGCCTGCGTAGAGGAGCCCGCCGATCTGTTTCCAGGTCCAGTGGGCTCCTGCATCAGTGGTATACGCCATCCAGAGGACGCCTGTGTCGCCACGTACAAAGACGTCGATGTAACCAGACTGCGGTGACGTCGCCGCGGGGTTTGACGTGCAAATCCCGCCGAGATCCACCGCCGCCGACGGCGTCCAGGTGTAGCCATCAGGCGAGTGCAGCCAGTAGAGGTGGCTGTCCGTACCTCTTACAAAGAGGTCGAGGCCTGTCCCATCCTGTGAGCACACGGCAGGTGCTCCCAGGATAGACGCTTTGACCACAGCGGGAGCTTGGACCTTCGCGCTGCTGCTCTGTGCCGCACCCACGCTCGCAGAGATCGCACCGAGTGAGACGAGCACGAGGGCCGCCATGGCGACACTCATAAAAATACGTTTGTGTGTGTGTTTCATTTATATCACCGTGTTCCAGTAGCGGGCCATACCGTGCGTGAAAATCGACACCCACGAAGACGGCGCGCCCGCCAGCAGGGTCCCTTTACCTAAGGTATTTACCAATACGCGTATTCGGTATAAAGGTTGTGTGAAGTGTGTTTGTTACCGTGTATGCCGGCTACCGATGAGGAAGCGTGAGCCCGAGCTTTTTTTCCTTGGCGAGTGCCACCGTATATTTCTCCGGACCTGAAGCAGGGTTCCGATGCTGTGCGTTCTTCACGCTTTTTTGAAGCTCGTCCACGTTTGCTCGAGTCCTTTTTTTCGACTCTTTGTTTCACCTTCCTTACGAAAAACTCAACGTAAAGCACAACGTAGAGATTGGCAGATCGCAATGTTGCTGTGCCTTTCGTGTATGCACTTCTATCGGCTCTGCCCCGTGCCCGAAAAGATGGAGCCTAAGCGGCATTTTGCCAGTCACCCATCGTACCGTCCCGAGGGGTGTGCGCAGTTTGAACCGGTGAAGTTCAAACGGGACAACGATTACGCGCTTCAAAAGGAACCAAAAAAAGCCACGTAGCGAGGATAGGGCCCATCGTGCGGTGAAAGTCTCTCTGTAAAGCACGATGGACATCAGCCGGACACCTACCCTTTCCCTGCCCAGCTCCGATCAATCGCGACGTCGACATCGAGCGGGACATTTCGCAGAAACTCAGCCCCCGCCCCTCGCATGTGGTAGGCGACGGTGTCGGCAATCTCGGCAGCGCGTACCTGTGGCGCTTCGACCAGCACCTCATCGTGCACACAGCAGACGATTTTTGCCCCCGTAGGGCCTAACGCTTCGTGGAGAGAGGTCACCGCCCGTTTCATAATATCCGCAGCAGTTCCCTGAACTCGGGTGTTTAACAGCTCAGTCAGCTTTGGGTCTTGGCCGTCCTCCCACCTGCGTATTCTTCCGCTCAAGGTCCGGATGGAGATCAGCGGTGTGGTGCTCACGCTGCGGTGGAACGCCCGCACGCCTGAGTACGCATCAAAGAAACGACGGCGAAACTCGATCGCATCTTCGAGGGTAAAGCGCACCCCATAGATGTAATTCGCATATCGCCGTAAGCTCCGTGCGCCCATTCCGTAGATGAGGCCGATGTTCAGCACTTTTGCGATGAGGCGCTCGTCCTTTGTCACCCGGTCAAGGGGCGTGTCGAGCACGAGCGACGCGGTCAACCGATGCAAGTCCTCCCCTCGTTGGAACGCCCGCGTCATGGTCTCGTCACCGCTGATGTCGGCGACGACCCGCAGCTCAAATTGCGCGTAGTCGGCGATCACGAGGCGGTGATCGCGTGCCGCAACGAAGCACCCCCTCACCGCATCGTCTCGTGGAATCTGCTGCAGGTTGGGATTACGGCACGCGAATCTCCCGTTCACCGTGCCGACCTGAAGAAAGGTGGGATGTACCCTCCCCGTCAACGGATGGACGTGCCGGGGGAGGGCATCCAAAAAGCCGTTTTTGAGCTTTAAGACGTGCTTGTAGCGAATATAGCGGGGTATTGCGGGATGGAGCTCCTCATACTTACGCAACTCGTCCTCTCGCACGTTGCGGACGGGAACGCCTGCGCTTCTGAAGGCGTGCCTCATCTGCTGGGGGCTGCCAAGATTGATGGCGGCGACGTCACCGAGGGTACGCTGTCCCGACGTCGTCAGCTCACGACACACCTCGTGCGCGAGGTCCTCCTCCAACTCGTTATAGGTGTCCTGCAACGTCCGCCACTGCCCCATATCCATGAGCATGCCGTTGCGCTCCATTGCCGCAACCGCGGGGAGGCAGGCGCATTCTAAGCGCATGCAGTCAGTGAGGCCTGCACTCTCGATACGCTCCGATAACGTCGCATGGAGGCTCAAGACCACGCCGACCGTTTGCCCCGCACATCGAAGTTGCCGCTCGGTAAGGGTACCCGCTCGAAAACTGCCGCACGATTCCGGCGTGTGCTCGTCAAGATACGCTCGTGCTACGGTTTTCAGATCGTGTTTTGCCTCCAGTCCGCCCTTAAGCAGTTGCGAGGCAAGCATCGTGTCGAAATAGGGGCGTGAGAGGTCGAATCCGGCTTGATAGAGGAACTTGAGGGCGAGCTTTCCGTTGTGCATTACCTTGATTGCCGGTGTCGAGAAGAGGTCGTGCAGCTTCGCCAACCCCTCTTGAGGCACCTGAGTACAATCAATAACGGCCGGAGGATGGCCGTGTACGGCCAACTGGAGCGTCCGCATCCGATCAACAAAGGTGTCGGGACCCGTGGTTCCGAGCGCTATAGCCACGACCGACGAGGGTGCGATACGCTCAAGGATGGCAGTAAGATGCCCCGCAGTGGCGACATACTCGTACGGCGGCGAAACGCTTCGGTGGGACAGCGCTTCACCTAAGTCTGCACGTTTAATACGTGTGTACAACGCCTCGAGCTCCCCCTTGCACGTATTGCCTTGTTATTATTGACGCGTGTATCTTCGAACGATATCCCCCCAACCGTGATAAACGCGAGATGGGGGCTCTGTCTCTTTCTTGAGAACTGTATGTTTTGTCCAAAAGAAGGATGAAAGTATTTAGTCGCGCACCACGAACGCAAGGAAGAGTACGCAAACTACGCAACAAACTCTGGCGCTTCTCCGCGAGGAATCACAACACTGCTTATGGCTGCTTGCTTCTTGGTTTATCAAGTTTCATTTATCAAGTAAAATTGATAATCATCAAGATAAATTGATATAGGATAAGGTACACTTAACCGATGGGATCTAGAGGCGGCTTCGACAACGGCATGGCGGGCGGTTGTACCCCCTTCGTGGGGCTGACGCGGTTGATGCCAAAATCAAACTACGCGCGGATCCATCATCTCCTCCCGAGATGTCGCACGAATGGGCGCCGATTTCGCGAGGGGCGTGGTTCTTCTGTCTGCCTATCACCAGCTCGTGCCCCACGCCGCGGGACACTGTGGCCGTCGGTATGCTCGAATTCGCCTCAGGATTCATTCGTTCTTGTCGTTTTTGGGGTATTAGCATGAACATCACACAAAAAAAGTAGCGTGCGTCGTGATCTGCGCTGTAATCCTCGCTACGTTGGGGGTGGGGTGCACACAGCCGCAACCTACAACTTATGCGGGAAGCATCCATCGTCGTCATGCCTAATCTCTGCTTTGGGTCGGCTAACCTAAAGAACCTCAAAGCAGCTGAACTTTCAGCAGACAAACTTGTGATAGTGGAAGAGACGCCGATAGAAAGCCGCGATTTTATGCACGGTGTTGCTCAACGAATATATGGAGACCAACGAAACAACAGCCCCGTTTTCGCAGAGCTAACGGCGCTCCTCGCATACGTTGAATCACACATCGGATAGCGGCGTTTCAACGCCTAACCCTCGAAGGTGAACAACCGTGGAATATGAGATAATAGATCGGGTCTTAGTTCTGAAAGGCAACTTTGAGGCCCTGAGCACTGGCGTTGATGGCGGCAGAAGAGCGGCAAGAAACATCCTCAACATCCAAGTCCCCCACAATTTCTCTCACGACGATCCGAAGAGCTATGTTGAGGCAATAGCCGCATCGTTGAAGCTCGATGGAGGCTGCATCGCGCTTCTTACCGCAGTTCAAATGAAAGACGTGCAGCTTCTGAGCGATGCGTGCGTCACGGTGTTTGTAACTGCAGGGTTCACGAATCCGTCGTCTTTTGGCACAATCAACATAATCGTCATATCCTCTGCAACGCTAAGCGAAGGGGCGATCGCTGGGACAATAATTACCGCCACGGAAGCGAAGGCGCGCGCTCTTTTCGATGAGGGATTGCATTTCACAGGGACAACGACCGATGCAATGGTGGTCGCATATGAAAACAGTGGCGAAGGTGCGCCGATTTTGTACAGCGGACCGGCCACCCCATTTGGGAGAAGGGTTACAAAACTCGTCAGATCAGGCGTCAAAGATGCACTGAAAGCTCATTATGGAAGCGATGACGTTGACAAGTGGCTGCTTTGATGCCGTAACATCGCAGTGCGTATTGTAAGTATTGTAACGCTCGTTGTCATCGTATCGGCACGTTCATTCATCCCTCCAGTCCAGGCTAATCGTTATATTCTCATGACACTTGTTCAGCATCATTTATCATGCCGGTGCGGGGTTAAGTCACCGTAGTCGTGTCCACTCACGTAGTGATGTTCTTCGCCTGATGCATTGAGCGGATCGACGTGTACCACGGCGTTCGAGAGATAGGTAAGGTGATGCAGGAGCTGATGGCGCACTTCTTTCGCAATGACGTGCCCTGCTTCAACTGATAACTCGGGATCCACGGCAACATTTACCTCAGCGTAGAGGCGGTGACCAATCCACCGGACGCGCACCTCTGTAACGTCCTTCACGCCTTCGGTGTGCATGGCGGCATCCCGAATCTCGTCGGGAATGGCGGGATCGATGCCGTCGATAGCCCGGGTAAACACCTCCTTGCCTGAAACCCACACAATACGCAAGATGGCCACCGTTATGGCAAGTCCGACGAGTGGATCGGCAAGAGGGAAGCCAAGGTATACGCCCACGGCTCCGACAAACACGGCCAGGCTTGTCAGTCCATCGATGCGGGCGTGATGGCCATCGGCGATGAGCGCAGCGCTCCCGATCTCATTGCCGACGTTGATGCGAAAGACCGCAACGATCTCGTTGCCCGCAAACCCGATCAGTGACGCTGCCACCACCGCCCACAGAAACTGCACCACCTGCGGGTGGAAGAGCCGGGTAATTGATTCGTAGCCTGCCAGAACAGCGCTAAAAAGAATAGTGAGCACAATGGCGATGCCCGCCAGATCCTCCACCCGTCCGAATCCATAGGTGAAACGCTTCGTCGGCTTCCTCGTGCTCATGCGAAAGGCGAGCCAGAGCGGGACGGCCGTCAAGGCGTCGCCCACGTTGTGGATGGTGTCTGCTAGCAGCGCGACGCTTCCCGAATAGTAAACGATAACGACTTGCAGGATGGCGGTCGCCATCAGTCCTATCAATGACCACTTGAGTGCCCAGGTCCCTCGTTTCGAGGTAAGGATGGACGGGTCGATCACACCGTGCGTGTGGCCGTGTGAATGCTCGTGTGAAGGCGGATGGGAATGCGTATCAGCGCTCAGATGCGGGTGCGTAAGATCCAGCTTTGGCACAGCAATCTACCAGCTGTATACCCTCTCTAACTATTGGTCGCAAGCCTACGGGACTTTAAAGCCTCCGCGGAGCTTCTTGGCCTCACAACGTCTCTTCGTCCTTCGTATTAATGTAATGGAAGAATACGTCCGGGCATATGTCGTATATCTTCTTTCCGGCGTATTCAGCCATGTTCCCGGATGCGAAAAGGATCACGTCAACGCCTGTCGACGCATAGGAGATCGCCTTGTTAATTACATCAACTCCAAAATCAAGTAAAATTGCGTGATGCTTCGCTAGAAGCTTGGCATTTGTTCCCATCGCGCCGATTTTTGTTCCCCTGTTGCTTTCGATCAACTTTTTTGCACGCACTGCGACACGCTCATCGTACCGTTCATCATCATGCACTTTGAAGATTGTAATGTCCCCTTTCCTTGGAACGCCGTCATCGTCCAACCCGACGACTGCCATGCCGTCTTTGTGTGCGAGGATTTCACCATCGGTAGCCCCCTCTGGTGCAACGACCCACGAATCACGTGAATGCGTAAGCGCAACGCGCTCTCCTTTATACAATCCCTTTGAATTCGCAAGAAATTTTATGGAGGGCGCTTCGACTTTGAGGACGAGGTCCATTATGTCAAATGGCGCCTCTCCTCGTGTGCAGACGAAGTTCCTCGCCTGTAGTTCGTTGTATACCGACACAAATGACGGTAGTTCGAGACTTGATCGGCCAACGAGTTCCACGTCCGAAAATACGTGTTCTGGAGTTCCGCCGCCTTCTATCTTTCCCTTCTTCATAATGACGCATTCATCCGCCCATGAGGCAGCAAACTCAACGTTGTGTGTGGCAACGATGATGGTTCGTCCCTTGGAGTAGAGCTCGTCGAGGAGGTCGTTAAACTCAAGGCATCCCAGCGGGTCCAGTCCCGAATGTGGCTCATCTAGGGCTATAATTTCAGCATCCATAACCAAGATGCCTGCCAAGGCAACCCGCCGCTTCTCCCCGCCGCTGAGCGCATCCGGTTGTCTGTCTCGGAGGTGTGCGATGTTGAGCATGTCAAGAACCTCCTCCACTCGTTCCTCCACGCGCGTCTCCTCCATGCCAAGATTTCTGGGCCCAAAAGCTACGTCCTGGTACACCGTCGGCGCAAACAACTGATCGTCGGCGTTCTGGAAAATCATTCCCACGTTGGTCCGCACCCAGTCCATATTTTCAGCGTCGACCGGTTTGCCGAGAACCGTCACCTCGCCGCTCGTAGGCCTGTGAAGACCGTTTAGGTGCAAGAGCAAGGTCGTCTTGCCGCTTCCGTTCTCTCCTAAGAGGGCCACCTTTGTGTGCTCTTCAATTTTGAGATTGATCCCGTCCAAGGCAACGGCACCGTTGGGGTACCTGAACACGACGTCCTTAAACTCTATGGCCGACTCCGTCACATCATCACCCCCACCATCAAAATGCTTGCAATAACGGCGAGAGCGAATACCGCGGCCAGATAATCTTTCCTAGCGAAACGGTTAAACGTACGGCATATATCGACGTTCTGCGAATACCCCCGCGCCATCATGCTCTTCTCGACTCTAAATGCCCTATCGTAGGATCGAATGACCAGCATCCCTGCGATGATACCCATGTTTTGGAGTTTTTTTACCCAGCTTAACTTCGCGGAGAATCCCAGTCTCGCCTGTTGAGCGTGAAACATCGTCGTGAACTCTTGGGAAAGCACCGAGACATAGCGAAACATAAGCGACATCAGGTTCCTTATCTCAATCGGAACCTTGAACCACCTGAGCGCTTCGATCAATTCTAACTCCGACTTGGACTCCACGAGGAGGAGTAGAATAGAGACTGAAGCGAGAACTCTGTTTGCATACAGCCACCCTGAGGCGATGCCTTGCGCATATATTGGCCATATCACCGTAAGAACCACTATGGATCCGTAAGCACTGCTGTAAGCCTGGACGATGCAGATGAACATAGCGATAAGAAGGGGATACACCAACAGTTTCAGGTAAGATTTGCGTGAAGGTGCCGTGTACATCGTGATGAAAAACACCACAACGAAAACGGCACCGGCCACGTACCACCGGTTTACTGCGGAAAGTGCAAGTATGACAACAAAAGCGGCCGGGAGCAGGATCCTGGCATCAATGTTCCTGAAAACGCTGGTGCCGGCTTGCGCCCCACCTATATGGCCTATGATGTCCGCCGGGTTCCATTCAACAGCATGTTTCTTTAGGTCCATCGTGCTCCCCGTTTATATCGTCTGTGCCCTCCCACATATGTAATATATGATTTTTGCGGGGTTGCATTCAGGAACGCGTTTCCTAAGAGTGGCTTCATTTTGCAACGGAGGAAAATGCGATGCGTGCTGTAGCTATCTGACGGTGAACTAGCGGGCAGCTTCCCGCCTTTTACGTACCTGTCTGATCCTCACATGCCGGCCCACGATAAGCATCACAAAAAACCCTATTGTGGTGAGCAGCCCCGATAATGGATCCCCATTTATTATTTCAACCATCAGTTATGCCTCGTAACTTCAGTTGTGCCTTGTCCTTGCATGTCACTTGTTTCGTCGAATGCCATTACCCAAATGTAACCTGTGAAGAAACCACCTATTAGCCCTATTAGCCCAAATCCAACGTATTCGCCGTTTTGATCAAGCGTATAGAGCGAAGCGTGGGGTGTTCCACCCCCAGCAGCTTGCGCTAAGTCCGCAACCTTGTCATCGGCGCCCCCCAGATTGCCGCCGGTAAGCGCGACGCCTATATAGAAGAAGGCGATGATGATCGCACACATTATTGCCAATCCTATCAATGCATTTCTGTCAAATCTGTCCATCGTACTACCTCCTACGGCCTGACAGCAGCTTGGGCGGTGTCCAGCCGGCGAACTTCATCATATCAGGCTGCACCGCCAGTCGTCTTAGTCGTCTTGACCAGTGGCGGGGTCCAGCCGGCCCACTTCATCATTTCAGGCCGCACGTCGGCGATGTAGCGCACGACAAGCCCGGTAAACACGAACTCCATAATCGCGAGGGGGAGCTGTGTAGGCATATATCCCAGCATGAAGATGATGAAATAATTAAATAGCGCTTCCGGATGAATCGATATGGCGAGTTGAAATGCCGCTGTCATATAGGTGAACGCATCACCTATGAATCCCGCCATTCCAGCAGCTATAAAAATGCTAAAGCCGCCCCTCCGCATGGCTAACCACGCCCCATATCCCGTAAACGCCCCCACAATTCCCATCGAGAAGTCGTTCGCTCCGATTGTTGTTAGCCCCCCGTGTCCAACGAACGTTTGGAAGAAGAGAGCTACGGCAGAAATGACGGCCACGGGAAATGGCCCTAGGATGATAGCGGCCATCGGTGTCCCACACGGATGGGAGCTTGACCCAGTGACCGGTACGGGAATATGCCATACCGAGATAACCAGCACCGCTGCACCCATTAGTGCTAACATAGGTAGATACCCGGGGTTGGCTGCCGACTTCCGTCGAATTTGAATAAGTCCAACGGCAATAAATGCTAGAGCGACAATCCACCAAAGGATTACCCACGCCGGCGACAATATACCATCGCTAATGTGCAACTAAATCACCTTTTCTTGATAGAAGTTAAATTTACTTGATTTAACATTTTTGAATGACAGTCTTGTTACTTATATGTTGCGAACGTTGCACATTGAAAGCAACATCATCAGTTTTCAGCAGCTAGAATCTCACCCTTCTTTTTAGATTTACCACTGTGCCAGGAAAAGGTTGTATGTTCTGTCAGTCGCAAGCATGCTCGGTCAGCTGGCTGTTTCGCTTGGCTGTCGCATAAACGGCGTGTAGCGTGTTGGCCGCCATCGTGATGTATCTCCAGACGTGCGAAATCGACGCTGCAATTTAGTCGTTATGATTAGCCTCCCGCGACTAAGCGCGCTGAGCACGCAAAGTGGGCAAAACAACCGTAGGCAACAGTTGTGCAGAAGCGCACAGCAAAGCCGTGCCAAAGATCGGATGATGGGGGGCGCGTACGGTACTAAAACACGAAGCCCACTGCAATGCACGTGCTTAAATATGATTATATGAGTAGTAATTCATATATGAGTGAGATCTGTGACGTTTTCTGCATAAACAAGGAAGCTGTTGACGACGTGCGATCTAAGATGCTTGACCGCCAGCTTGTTGCAGATGCCGCCGAAATCTTCAAAGTGCTCGGCGATCCGACGAGAATGCGGCTTCTCTACGCGCTTACGCAACGCGAGTTGTGCGTGTGCGACCTCTCAGCAGTGCTGGCTATGACGCAATCCGCGATTTCTCACCAGCTGCGCGTACTGAGAAGCGCACGTTTGGTCCGATATCGTAAGGTGGGCACGATTGTTTACTATTCACTTGCCGACACCCACGTGGTGCAGCTGATTGACGGCGGAGTCGACCATGCCCGAGAATCACAGCCACGGTGAAGAGAGCTGCTCTGCCTGCGCGACGGACATTTTTGAGGAAAAAGGGCCGTTGTGGAAGCAAAAAGAAGTCGTCGTGATTGTAGTAGCGGCAGCCATCTTTTTCATCGGCGTCTATGTCAATTTCGGACTCCAACAGCACCCCCTCGCCCAGATCGCGTTTCTCGCGGCGACGCTTACCGCTGGATACTCGATTATCAAAAAGGGATTCTTGGGGGTTATTCGAAAGCATCGCCTCGACATGAACCTGCTGATAACGATCGCTGCCGCAGGAGCGTTCGCTATCGGCCACGGCGAGGAGGGGGCGGCAGTGATGTTATTGTTCCTTGTCGCCGAGTTCCTCGAAGACTACGCCGGCGATAGGGCGCGACAAGAAGTCGGGTCACTGCTCAGGCTCGCGCCAGAAACGGCGGTCGTTTTGCGCGCGGGGGAGGGGGTCATCGTTCACGCTCACGAAGTCAAAGTGGGAGAAGAAGTCGCTGTGCGGCCGGGCGAGAAAATACCGTTAGACGGTGTCGTCATTAGCGGCAGCTCATCGGTAAATCAGGCGGCCCTCACCGGGGAAAGCGTGCCCGTTGTCAAGTCGGTCGGTGACACGGCGCTTGCCGGTACAGTCAGCGAGGACGGATATCTCGAACTACGCGTCACGAAGAAGTCTGATGAAACGATCCTTTCGCGCATCGTGCAGTTGGTTGATGATGCTCAGCGGAAGAAAACGCCTACTGAGGCGTTTGTGGACAGGTTCTCGTACTATTACACCCCCACCGTCATCACACTCGCAGCTCTGGTAGTCGTCATTCCCGTCCTCATCTTTGGTCTACAGTTTGACGAATGGTTTTACAAAGGGCTTGTGCTGCTCGTCATCTCGTGTCCGTGTGCCATGGCGATCTCTACGCCGGTTTCTATGGTGTCGGGACTCACCGCAGCGGCCAAGCGCGGAATCCTCATTAAGGGCGGGAATGTGATCGAGGAGCTAAAGGACGTCAAAGTGGTCATCTTTGACAAGACGGGGACGCTCACCGAAGGTCGGCTGGCCGTGACAGACGTGATCAGTCTGAATGGCGCGACGGAACGCGAAGTCGTGCAGATAGCAGCATCTTTGGAAGCTAAATCGACCCATCCCGTGGCGCAAGCGATCGCAAAGAGGGCAGACGACGACCACGTCGTACTGGTGCCAATCACTGATTTCAAATCGATTGCCGGAAAGGGCGTCACGGGGAGATTTGATGGCACGGACTTCTACATTGGTAACCGTAGCTTCCTCAATGGCGTCAACTCGAGCCTGCCTCACGACGTTATCGACCCACTCGAGAATGAGGGGAAGACGCTCACGCTGGTCGGCAGCGGTACCCACATCACAGGCGTCATCGGCCTCAAGGACCGAATTCGGGACGCGTCGGCAGGGACGCTGCAAGCGTTGACCGCGCGTGGCATCAAAACCGTCATGCTGACAGGTGACAACGAGCGCGCAGCAGCTGCGACTGCTAATGAACTTCCGCTGAGCGAGTGTTACGCCGAGCTGCTGCCTGAAGATAAGGTGCGACACGTTGAGGAGCTGGCAACGACCTACAAGCACGTAGCAATGGTCGGAGACGGGGTCAACGATGCCCCCGCCATGGCACGCGCACAAGTGGGTATCGCAATGGGATCTGCCGGCTCCGACGTCGCCATTGAAACTGCTGATATCGCACTGATGCACGATGATCTTTCGAAAGTGACGTATCTCATCGATCTTAGCAAGAAAACGATGTCGGTGGTCAGAGAGAACGTGACCGCAGCGATCCTCATCAAGGCGTCGTTTGCGGTGCTCGCCTTTCCGGGAATCATCACCCTCTGGCTTGCCATTGGAGTCGGTGACATGGGGCTAAGCCTCGCAGTTATCCTTAACGCGTTGCGGATCGGCAGCAGGCGGTAATGGGCCGTGGTGTTTATCGCCTGTTGAAGAAGACGCTTCCGGTGTATTTTGGCGAGTGCGGGGATATCTCCACGGATATGCTCTTCCCGTTGCGCGTGTTAGGCGTTTGTGTTGGCCGGGGCATTTATGAGGCAAATTTATTAACCGGAATCCTGCATGAAGGGATGATGCGAGGCCTCCTCGTTGCTGGAACTCAAAGCGGGATCGGAAAGACCACAATTGCTCTCGCCATCCTGAAAGCGCTTAAGGACTCAGGATACCGCGTGCAGTCATACAAAGTCGGCCCAGATTTTATCGATCCAAGTCACCTCGAAAAGGTGACCAACGCGCCGTGCTACAATCTTGATTCGTTCATGATGGGTGAGAAGGGCGTCAAGAGAGAGCTTGCAAAATGCAACGCGGACTATGCAGTCATAGAAGGGGCGATGGGCATGTACGACGGGATATCGAGCGACGCTAAGATCGCAGATATTCTAAGAGTCCCTGTTCTTCTTGTGATTGACGCGAGCGCTTCTTCTGAAAGCGTTGCGGCACAGGCCTTGGGGTTCATCAGGTATTCGTCTTACACCCCCTACAGACTGACGGTCGCCGGGATCATAGCAAACCGCGTCCGCAGTCTAAAGCACGCTGAAAGCATTCGCCGGGCGTTGGCTGCGATAAATGTCCCGCTGATGGGGGTCGTTGCTGCGGACGCCGAAGGAATTCCGTCTCGGCACCTTGGATTGTACATGGGGTCCGAAACGTCGTTGCCCGACGCTGCCCTGAAGACAATCTACGACTCACTCGATATCGAGTCCATCCAACGGGTAGCGACGCAGATCACGGTCGATAAGCCGGAGGAGCTGCGCCACACAACCGATACACTGATCGGGATCGCATATGACGCCGCATTTTGCTTCTATTATCGCTCAAACATTGAAGCGATTCAAAAGCGCGCGCAAGTGGTCTATTTTTCTCCCATGCGCGACGCGCTGCCGGACGTAGATGGGTTGTACTTCGGCGGCGGTTATCCCGAACTTTATGCTGAGCAGTTGAGCGCAAATAAACACCTTCTCAAAGATGTCAAAACAAACGCAGACGACGGCATGCCCGTATACGGAGAGTGCGGGGGGCTTATGTATCTGTCGCGCACACTCTCTACGGTTGATGGTAGGAGAGTCTCACTGGGAAACGTGCTCCCCCTGGACGTTCAAATGACAAGGAAAAGGCAAGCATTGGGACACGTCGAAGTAGAGGCCATTGCGGATTGTGCGATTGCACGCAGCGGCGACATCCTTCGCGGCCACGAATACCACTACTCGACTGCATCCGTTGATAACGACGCGCGATTCGCTTATCGCGTGACGACAGGTAAAGGAATCGACGGGCGTGACGGTATTACGGAGAACAACGTTGTGGCGTCATATCTGCACGCGCACGTTTACTCGATGCCGCACGAGTTTGACGTGTTTGTCGCCAACGCCAACGCTTTTGCCCGGTCGTAGAACGGTTAATGCGGCAAATCGCCGCTTAACGAGCTGCGTGCCGGCATTCGTTGCCTATTGGCCGGGGTGTCACCCGCTGAATCCTCAAAATATTTATGCGAGTGCGCGCCTGGTACACTACGACATCAGAGGGCTAAGATTGATGCTAAGTGGTGGACCGACAAAAGCTGAAATTATCGCAATTGCCTTGGACAAACTGCAAATTGAGGATGGTGAGACCTTTGCCGATATAGGGTGCGGCACGGGAAACGTATCGAAAGCTGCAGCGAGGTTCACCGACAAGATTATCGCGGTAGACAAGCGATCGCAAGCAATAGAGGTCGCAAAGAAAAATCTGGCTGACGCTTCCGTGTCGACGGTAACCCTTCTGTGCGGCGAAGCTCCCGATGTGCTTCATCCGTATCGGGATACCATTGATAAAGCGTTTATCGGAGGCACCACAGATTTCAAGCGCGTGATCGATTTCCTCATACCGCACTGTACGCGTCTTGTTCTCAATGCGGTTCGTCTTGAACTGGCTGCTGAAGCAGTTTGGTATCTAAAAGATGCTGGGATTTACGACGAAGCGCTGCTGATCAACATAGCGCGGGCTCGTGAGCTTGAGGATCTGACGATGTTCAGTCCGTATAACCCCGTCTTTATGGTGGTGGGCTCGTGTTAATTGGTGTGGGTTTGGGACCCGGAGATCCAAACTTGTTGACGCTAGAGGCTGTAAATGTACTGAAATCAGCGACGAAGGTATTCGTGCCAGGACGCATGTCGTATGAATTGGCCAAACCGTATTCTGATCCCGAGATTCTGAGGTTTCCGATGACCCACGATAAGGAACAGCTTAACGAAGCCTGGGATGAAAATGTGAAAATAATTTCAAAACACGCGGCCGCCGGAAAAACAGCCTTCGGAGTACTTGGAGACCCGAATATTTTTAGCACGTTTTCACACATAGCGACGCTAATGAAAAGAGATAAACCACAAATTCGAGTCGAGACTGTGCCCGGGGTGAGTGCGATCACGGCTTGTTTCTCGCTGCTACACGAATCCATTGACGCTTCTTTTGTGGTGTCTGATAGATCAGCCGTGCAATCCACCCTGGTTCTCAAAGCCTCGAAACCGCGGGAAATTGCGGCGTCACTTGAGCAGGAGGGATTTTCAGACCTTACGCTGCTCGAAAGCGGATTCACCAAGAGAGAACGGTGCTATAAAGGAGACTTCCCTGCAAGAAGCGAATACTTCAGTATGATCTACGCCAAACGTGTATGACAGTTTACTTCGTGGGAGCGGGACCGGGCGATCCGGAGCTTATTACTGTCAAAGGTAAAAAACTCGTCGAGCAAGCCGATTTGATTATTTACGCGGGGTCCTTGGTAAACCCGGCTGTGCTTTCACAGGCCAAGGGGCGAACCGTAGATAGCTTTGGCTTAACACTCGAGCAAATAACTGATCTAATTGTCAGTGCGTCGCGTGAGGGCCGGACAGTCGTTCGACTTCATAGCGGAGACCCGACGATTTATAGCGCGGTCAGGGAGCAGATTCTTGCGTTGAACCCATATGGCATTGAATGCCAAATCGTACCGGGCGTCTCCTCTGTTTTTGCATCAGCCGCGGCACTTAGCAGGCAGCTCACCAGCGAGACGCTTGTTATCACGCGGCCTTCCGGAAAAACCCTAGAGACAGATCAGTTGGTAGAGCTATCAGATCTTAATCCAACAATGGCCATTCTTCTTGGGATCGATAAAATTGAGGACATCATGAAGCGGGTCCACTATGCGCCTGAGACCCCTGTAAGTGTCGTGTATCACGCATCCTGGGACGACCAGGTGATAATCAATGGCACCGTTTCAGACATCGCTCCCAGGGTGCGCGAAGCCGGGATCGCAAAATCAGCGATCATACTAATTGGCGAACAACTCAATCCTGATGGTGACAGGAGGTCGTATCTATACTCTCCAAAGATTTGAAGATCGCTATCATTTGCTTCGATCGAAACCGTAGTCGGGCCGAAAAAATCAAATCTGCAATTGGGGGGGACATCATCCTTTATGAGCAGGATGCTTTCAAAAGGGCATTTGAGCTTTATGACGGGATAATTGCCATCATGGCTGCGGGTATTGTGACAAGAAAGATTGCCCCCCTTCTGACAGAAAAATGGACTGATCCCCCAGTAGTCGCGATAGACGATCAATTGACCTATGCAATCCCCATGCTAGGGGGCCATCACGGTGCAAATGCCATTGCGCGTGAACTTTACACGAAGGACGTTGTGCGGCTTCCGGTCATCTCCACAGCCACAGAAGCGAATGACGTTGCTAGCGTAGAGTCGATGGCGTCTGCGCTACACAGCACCATCATAAATCGAAAGTCTACGAAGTCAATCAACGCGTCGTTGCTCCACCAACCCGTCGACACGGTACAGTTGAGTGGACCAAAAGTTGTTATTGTTGACAATGATGTGGCGATCCTCTCACATAACGAAGGAACGCGCTTAGTTGTTGGGGTGGGATCCCGCAAAGGGATTAGCAAAGCAGCGGTGTTGCAGGCTATTGATGCAGGCCTCGGCGAAATTGATGCATCAATAGATGATGTCAAAGTTGTCGCAACTGCATTCGTTAAGTCACACGAGCAGGGAATAATAGACGCGATTAGCGAACTGGAGAAACCGATTGCCTTTGTGCCAAAAAGCGTTATTAATTCCTCCCGATGCCAGACAAAGTCACGTGCGGCTATAATTGGCCTCGCAGGAGTTGCCGAGCCGTGCGCACTCGCGCTATCAAGTCTAAAAGAGCTTGTGCTCACTAAAAAAGCGTATGGAGGAGTAACTGTTGCCATCGCGCGGTAGGATCCAGATAATAGGCATTGGCCCCGGGTCGATCGAAGATATGACCGTGAGAGCCATGAACGCCATCGGCAAGTCGGAGTACGTCGTAGGTGTTGCGTCTTACATAGAACAAGTCTCATCACTACTAAGCCATCAAAAAGTTGTACAAGGCGGCATGGGGGGGGAGGTGCAGCGGGTGAAGCAAGCGATTGAGCTGGCCGAAGCCGGACACGTCGTCTCGATCATAAGTGGGGGGGACCCCAACGTGTATGGGATGGGGGGGCTTGTGCTGGATATGCTGGCAGCGACAAATAAATCAATCGATTTTGAGGTTGTTCCTGGCGTTACAGCAGCAAATGCTGCTGCAGCGATGCTTGGGGCGCCCCTTTCTGGTGACTACGTAAGCATCAGTCTGAGCGATTTGTTGACCCCTTGGGAGGAGATTGAGAGGCGTGTGGCAGGAGTGGCAGATTCAGGCTTTATTATTGCTCTGTACAATCCCAAGAGCAGAAAGAGGAAGAGTAACTTGACGCGCTGTGTCGAACTGCTTATGCCGTACCGAGCGAGCGTACCCGTAGGGGTTGTGAAAAATGGCAGGAGGCCAGGCGAGACTACAATTGTGACAACTTTGGATGCCTTGATGGATCACGAGAGCATGATTGACATGCACACCACCATCATAGTCGGAAACAACGAGTCTTTCGTCTGGCGAAACAACATAGTGACACCGAGGGGGTATAAGAAAAAATATGACTACTAAGGAGGAAGGGAAGACAATGAATCACGCCATGGGCGCAAGTACTGATGAAGCGCGACGCATCGCCCAGCTTTCCCAACAGATAATCGGAGACATTGTTGCCGATAACAGTCCGGAAGGGAGCATTAAGCAACGCGTCGTGATGGCAACCGGCAATCCTCAGTTCATAGATCTGTTAAGGTTCCGTCATCATCCGATAGCGACAGGCGTGGCCGCGATCCAAAGAGGGGTCAATGTCTATGTCGACATCAACATGGTGCGTGTAGGCATCTCAAAAGATATCCAGCGCCTGGGTGGCCACGTCACCTGTGAGCTTCCAGACAGCGACGCTAACTCAGATCAAGAGCTCACACGAGCATCAGCTGGTTTGTTAAAATTGCGAGATAAACTTACAGACGCGATTGTTGTCGTAGGTAATGCCCCGTCTGCAGCCATGACTCTAACATCGATGGTGAAGGAAGGGTGCAAACCTGCGCTTATCGTGGCAACGCCTGTCGGCTTTGTCAACGCGGCCCGATCCAAAGAGGTCATTAGAGAGCTCACTATCCCTTCAATAACGACCGTCGGCACTCAAGGCGGAACACCCGTCGCCGTTGCGATAGTAAATGGGCTAATATCAATGGCGCTGCCACGAAGTAGCCAAGAATGAAGCCACTCTTGGATCCCGTTTCCGACCTCATAGTCCCTAACCGATGGATACGCCGATCGAATATCCCGTTCGATGAACTTAAGCGACGCATCGAGAGCGGGCTGTTCGTGATGACTGCATCAGGCACGTTACTTAAACGCGGACTCACGACTGGAACCACGGCAGCTGCCGCAGCAAAAGCTGCAGTTGTTTCGTTGATAAGGCCAGTGAATTGCGTCAAGGTCCTAACCCCCGTCAAGCTTAGGGTATCTGTCAGGGTCACTTCTGATAGTGGTTGGGCAGCTGCGTCTAAACCGACGAGCGATTATCCACACGACGAAACTGCAGGGATCGTCTTTGAAGCTAGAGCTGAACGAGCTGAAAAGATACTCCTACGCGCGGGAGAAGGCATCGGAGTCGTAAAAAAGCACGGTTTGCGAGTGCCATGCGGGATGCCTGCCATTAATCCCGAAGCACGATGGTCGATCGAAAATGCCATACAAGAAGCTATGCGTGGTTGCGGGTTAAACGGAGCTATTGTCAACATCTCAGCAATAAACGGTGAAGATATCGCTAAGAGAACGCTGAATGAAAAGGTCGGCGTTTTTGGTGGGATCTCAGTCCTTGGCACCAGCGGATTTGTTGAA
>Ga0187884_10000617_pt1 | contig 34858 bp, 28 predicted proteins | sample June2016WEW_20_4_FD_132983 | JGI IMG/M metagenome (GOLD analysis project Ga0187884, IMG submission 132983) | Peatland microbial communities from SPRUCE experiment site at the Marcell Experimental Forest, Minnesota, USA - June2016WEW_20_40 | ecosystem: Environmental > Terrestrial > Soil >...
AAATATGACGCGACCCGGCAAGCTTCGGGATGGATGGAGGGGCAGCTCGACGAGTTGAAAGCCAAGGTGGAGAAGTCGCAGCAGGCCATGGTCGATTACGAGCGCCAGAATGTGATCGTCAATATCGGCGACAAACAAAGTGTGGTCGAGCAGAGGCTGGGGGCTTTGAGCGCGGACTTGACCACCGCCCAAAGCGAGCGTATGCAGAAGGAATCGCTCTACGACTTGGTGAACTCCGACCCATCCCAGGCCGCCCTCACTACCCAGGACGGCGTGCTGCAAGGCTTGGACGGAAAGTACGCCGAATTAAGAGAAGCGTACGTGGACGCCGTAGGGCAGTATGGGCCCAACTTCCCCAAAGTCAAAAGACTCCGGGACCAATTGGACGAAGTCCAGTCCATCATGGAGCGCGAGCGCAAGCGTCTTGTACTGCGAATTCGCAACGACTACATGGCGGCCCTGGGCCGGGAAAGGCTTTTGTCCGCGGCGGTGGCCCAAGAAAAGACGGAGGTGGGAAAGCTCAATCAACTCTTGATCGAGCACAACATCTTGAAACGTGAATTTGATACCAATCAACAGCTCTATGAGAGCCTGCTCCAGCGCCTGAAAGACGCCACCGTGTCAGCGGGTTTGAGAGCGACCAACATCCATCTGGTCGATTCGGCGTTAGTCCCCGCGGCTCCGGTGCGGCCAAGAATAATGTATAACATTGCCGTCGGCTTGCTGGTGGGACTGGTCCTTGGGGTTACGCTCGCCTTCATCCAGGAGAGTCTGGATACTTCCGTCAAGAGCGCCGAGGAACTGGAACGACTCATCGCCGCCCCAGCCCTGGCCGTGATCCCCCTGGCGCGCGCGTCCTGGCGGAGGATGGGCGGGGACAAGAGCCATTCAAAGAATGGGTCGGTGGAATCGATCGTTTTGAGACACCCCACGTCAACCCTGGCAGAGTCTTACCGCACCCTGCGCACCGCGATTCTGCTCTCAAGTGCTCCGCGCCCTCCACAGGCTGTGCTGGTGACCAGCGCTCAGCCGCGCGAGGGCAAGACCTCCACCTCACTCAACCTGGCCTTGGGGCTGGCCCAGCGCGGCGTGCCCGTGGTGATCGTTGACGCCGACCTGCGCCGGCCGGGGATCTCGAGGGCGCTGGCTCTCTCTGAAAATGGCGCGGGGCTCAGCACTCTTCTTTCCGGCGCGCACCGCCTGGATGAGGTCCTGCGCCAAATTGAAGCAGTGCCTAACCTCTGGGTGCTTCCGGCCGGCCCTGAGGCGCCCAACCCTGCGGACTTGTTCTCCTCACCCACCATGGAAAATCTCATGCAGGAGTTACGCTCGCGCTTCCAGCACCTCGTGCTGGACACTGCCCCTTTGCTGCTGGTGACCGATGCGACGATTCTCTCCAGGCTTGTCGACGGAGTGGTGCTGGTGGTGGAAAGCGGAGTCACGGCGCGCCGCGCCCTGGTCCGCGCCCACAAGATTCTGGAAAGCGCCGGGGGAAGAATTCTGGGCTCGGTCCTGAATAAGTGGGATGAGCGGGACGAGGGCTACTACAGCGGCTATGGCACATACTATTACGCTTACGACCGTTCTTATTATAGGAGCAAAGATCGCCAAGGGGGCAATCCCTAAGAGAAGGCAGAAACTAGAAAGTAGAAATTAGAAACTGGAAACTCGAAGGCTTGTATTGTAGTTTCTTTCTCACTGTCTCGGTGCCTCAGTGGTTAAGAGGAACCACAGATAGCAGAGTGAGGGATGACGAAGCTGCGCCGCAAGCGGCAAATGCCCTTCCTGAATCCTGAATCCTGGATCCTGTTTTGCTGCGCCCCAAGCCCCAAACGCCCTTCCTGAATCCCGAATCCTGAGTCCCGAATCCTGAATCCTGAATCCTGTTTTGCCGAGGCGCAGAGAAGGCAGATAGCAGAGTGAGGGCTTTCGAGAGGTCGTTCCGCCTGGCGTTCGAGAAATTGGGGGAGCCAGCGCACACCGCAACGTCGGTGCCGGCCGGGAGTACGACCCGAGCAGGAGCTAACCCGTCCGCCGCGCCGGTGGGACGGGGAATCACGTGAACCCACACAGCATCCTAATAACCGGCAGCAGCGGGTTGATCGGGTCCGAAGCAGTGGAGTACTTCGACCGCCAAGGGCACCACATTGTTGGTATCGATAACAACCTGCGGCGCGAGTTCTTTGGGCCGGCCGGGGATACCACCTGGAACCTGGAGCGGCTCAAGCGCTCCACGCGCAACCTCCGGCATTATGCGCTCGACATCCGGGATCGCGCCGGAGTCATGTCCCTGTTCGAGCAGAACCGGTTTGATCTGGTCATTCATTGCGCCGCGCAGCCTTCTCACGACAAGGCCAAGGAAATCCCACTGGTCGATTTCGAAGTGAATGCCCTCGGCACTTTGAATCTGCTGGAGGCGTCGCGCCAGCACTGCCCCGACGCAGTGTTCATCATGATGAGCACCAACAAGGTCTATGGCGACGCGCCGAACGAAAAGCCGCTCCAGGAGCTCGCCACCCGCTACGATTACGCGGACCCCGCTGACTTCGAAGGCATCGATGAGACGTGCCGCATTGATCGCACGCTGCACTCTATCTTTGGTGCTTCCAAAGTGGCGGCAGACGTGATGGCGCAGGAATATGGCCGGTACTTTGGCATGAAGGTGGGAGTCTTCCGCGGTGGCTGCCTGACAGGGCCAAGCCACTCCGGGGTGGAATTGCACGGGTTTCTTTCCTATCTCGTCAAGGTTGCCGTCACCGGGCAGACTTATACGGTCTACGGCTATAAAGGCAAGCAAGTTCGGGACAACATCCACAGTTACGACGTGATCCGCGCCATGGAGGAGTTTGCCGCCAATCCCCGCCCCGGTGACGTCTATAACCTGGGGGGCGGCCGCGCCAACAGCGTTTCTATCCTCGAGGCCATCGACCGCCTCGAGCGAATGACCGGGTGCAAGCTCAACTGGGTCTATCACGACCAGAACCGCAAGGGCGACCACATTTGCTACATCAGCAACCTGCGCAAGCTCCGCGCTCATTACCCCAACTGGACGGTCACCCGCAGCCTCGACAGCACTCTCGAGGAGATCGTAGAGGCGCAGAGAAAGCAGAAAGCAGAAAGTAGAAATTAGAAACTGGAAACTGGAAGGCTTGTTTTGCAGTTTCTCTCTCACTGTCTCGGTGCCTCAGTGGTGAAGGGGAACCACAGAGACACGGAGAAGGCAGAAAGCAGAAAGTAGAAATTAGAAGGTGGAGACTGGAAGGCTTGTTTTGCAGTTTCTTTCTCACTGTCTCGGTGCCGGCGCTCCGTGTTCTCAGTGACCTCTGTGGTAAAAGCTTTTCACCACGGAGGGCACAGAGAAGGCAGAAAGCAGAAAGCAGAAATTAGAAACTGCAAAGCTCTTCCTGAATCCTGAATCCGGAATCCTGAATCCTCTTCTTCCATGAGCACAACTGGAGCGCCGATACCGCTGACCGATGTCCCTGTCATTGACATTACCCCGCCCAGCGGATGGCTCGACCTGAATTTTCGCGAGCTCTGGCAATTCCGTGAGCTGTTGTATTTCTTCGTCTGGCGGGACATTAAAGTTCGTTACAAGCAGACCGCGATTGGGGCAGCCTGGGCGGTTCTTCAGCCCCTCATGACGATGTTGGTTTTCAGCCTGTTTTTCGGCCGCTTGGCCAAGATCCCGTCGGGAGGGCTCCCCTATCCGATCTTCTACTTCAGCGCTCTGCTCCCCTGGATGTATTTCGCTGGGGCACTCCAGAACGCCACGAATGCGGTAGTCGGGCAGCAGCACGTGATCACCAAGGTGTACTTTCCCCGGCTGGTTTTGCCCCTTTCGGCAGTGGTTTCGGGTCTTCTCGATTTTGCCATCGGGTTTGTGGTGTTCTTGGGCATGATGGTCCTGTACCGTGTCCATCCCGGCAAAGCCATCCTGACGTTTCCAGCTTTCCTGCTTCTCGCGGTCGCAACAGCGCTCGGGGCGGGCTTGTGGCTCTCAGCGCTCAATGCCATCTACCGAGACGTGCACTACGTGGTACCCTTCCTGATCCAGTTCTGGATGTTCGCCTCACCTGTCGCCTATCCCAGCACCTTGGTCCCGGAGCGATGGCGCTGGCTCTATGGACTTAACCCCATGGCCGGGGTCATCGAAGGATTTCGCTGGGCGCTGACCGGAAAGGGTCAACCGCCAAGCCTGTTGCTGGCAGCGTCGGCGGGCGCCGTAATCGTTGTGCTGATTGGCGGCCTGTTCTTCTTCCGAAAGATGGAAGGCACCATCGCGGACGTTGTGTGAATTGTGAATAGTGAATTGTGAATTCTGAAATCTCGAATTATGAATTTTGAATGGTGCGGGGGGAAGGGGCGAGAAGAAAGAAGCAAGAAGCAAGAAGCGAGAAGCAGGAAGCAAGAAGCAAGAAGTAAGAACCTGGAACAGGGAATTCACTATTCACCATTCACCATTCACCATTTAGCCTTTACCCTTCACACTTTACCCTTTGCACTGATGTCCGACATCGTCATTCGCGCTGAAAGTCTGGGCAAGCGCTATCGCATCGGCGAGCGGGAGCGTTACCTTGCCTTGCGCGACATACTTGCCCGCGCCGTGTCCGCCCCGGCTCGCCTCTTCAGACCGCGAAAGCCCTCCTCGCCCAACGGTGATCCCACCCACATCTGGGCGCTCAAGGATGTCTCCTTTGAGGTTTGCCAGGGTGAGGTAGTCGGCATCATCGGCCGCAACGGGGCGGGCAAGACGACCCTGCTCAAGATCCTGGCCCAAGTTACGAGGCCCACTGAAGGACATGCTCGCTTGAAGGGACGTGTCGGAAGTCTGCTGGAAGTGGGAACGGGTTTTCACCCGGAGTTGACGGGCCGGGAGAACGTCTCCCTGAGCGGCGCCATCCTCGGCATGCGCAAGAAAGAGATCGAGCGCAAGTTCGATGAGATCGTATCCTTCGCCGAAGTCGAGAAGTTCATCGATACGCCCCTCAAGTATTACAGCACAGGTATGCAGATGCGCTTGGCCTTCGCAGTGGCCGCGCACCTGGAGCCGGAAATCCTGCTCGTGGACGAGGTGCTGGCGGTGGGGGACGTCGCCTTCCAGAAGAAGTGCCTGGGCAAGATGGAGTACGTGGCAAAGCAGGGCCGCACGGTGGTGTTTGTCAGCCACAACATGCCCGCTGTGACCCGGCTCTGCCAGCGAGGGATTGTGATCGAGGGAGGCAAGGTCATTCTGGATTCGGACTCCCTTGAAGCCGCCCGGCGATATTCCAGTTCTGGCGTTGGGACATCGGCTGAGCGGCGTTGGGATGACGTCAATTCGGCTCCGGGAGACGGCGTGGCTAGGCTGATCGCCGCCCGAGTGATCTCAGAGGGCGTTGTCGCTGAGTCGGTTGACATCAGGAATCCAGTCAGCGTAGAGATGGACTTCTTGAACCTCAAGCCGGGAGCAGACTTGGTTTCAGCATTCAGCTTCCTCAATGGAGATGGCGTCATCCTCTTTGTCAGTGCTGACTTTCACGAGTCTCGATGGGGTTCAAAACCAAGGCCTAGAGGTGTCTTTCGTGCAAAGTGCACGGTCCCTGGTAATTTCTTGGCGGAAGGGCAGGTCAGCGTCTGTGTAGAGGTGAGCACGCGGAATCCCCAGTATGAGATTCACTTTCTCGAGCGCGACTGCATTTCTTTTCAGGTTGTCGACAGGGGTCTTCCGGGCAGTGTTCGGGCCAACTGGGGACGGAACATGCCCGGTCTGGTGAGGCCCGCACTGGAATGGGAAAACTTGTACCTGGGTTAGGCTTAGAACGGTGTGAGTCAGAGGTGCTGCCTCCTGGAGTCAACTTTTGACCTGCCTTCTTGCGGAACGCCGAACTGGAGAACGTCCGTTATGGGTTACAGAAGGGAAATCTACCGCGCTGCTTTGCGCCTGCCAGGCCTGAGGTCGGTAGTCCGGCGCTTGCGCGATTCCCCGCGCATTGTCGATGAGTTTATCTCTGGGGATGCAGGCGCTATCTATGGTCTTCGGCCCAGAGATAAACTGCGGCTGGTAGAGCAGTTTGACCGTGTGAATTCTCGAATTCAATCGGGCACTTACACGGCTTTGCAGTTGGTATTGGCCCGGGAAATACTCTCCATACCCCGTGAAAAGGAGGGCGATGTGGTGGAATGTGGCTGCTGGAAGGGAGCCAGCAGCGCCAGCTTGTCACTCGTCTGCCAGATTGTGAAGCGGCGGCTGATCGTATGCGATTCGTTCGAGGGACTTCCCGATGACGGAATGAACCTCCACGTTGGGCTGCATTTCGGTGTCTATGGTTACTATCGCAAGGGAATGTTCGAGGGGAGGCTGGAGGAGGTACAGCAAAATATCAGCACTTACGGCGAAATCAGGGTCTGCGAGTTCATCAAAGGTTTCTTCTCGGATACGCTGCGGCAACTCTCCCGACCCATTGTGTGTGGCTTTCTTGATGTTGATCTGGTCCCGTCGACTTACGACTGTTTGCGATATATCTGGCCACTTCTAGTGGACGGAGGCGCCGTTTACACAGATGATGCGGGGGATCTGGCTTGCGTGCGGCCCTTCTTTAACGACGCTTGGTGGAAGCAGCATCTCGGGTGCGACGCTCCGGGGTACATTGGTTCCGGGTGCGGTCTTCCGCTCAATTCCCAATACTCGTCGCTTGGCTATGCGCGGAAAGTGATGTCGCCCGGGAGTGTTCGTCTCAGGAGGGCCAGCCACCTTTATTATCCTGAGGAGAAGCAAGAAGAATACATGCTTCCAGGCCGCGTTCAGACATAAGGCGCAAGTCCCACTCATCAACACAACATCTCTCGTCCCAGGTTCTCACAATGAGCAGCGAAGCGGCTGAGCGCGCGCCATTCACGGGGAAAATTGCAGTTTTGGGCGGACAGGGCTTTCTCGGCAAGCACGTGATGAAGGTACTACGGGATAGAGGTCACGCGGCTGTGTCGCTGTCACGGCGCACCGGTTGCGACCTGCGATACCTGGACCAAGGATTGCGCTTCTTCTTGGACCAGCGGCCCGACGTTGTGATCAACTGTGCGTCGAACCAAGGCGGCATCGCCTATCAAAAGCTCTACCCCGGCACGATCTTCTACGACAACTTACTGATGGGCGCGAATACCATGGAGGCGGCCCGGCTGGCTGGCGTGCGAAAGTACGTCAATATCATCGCCGGGTGCGCTTATCCGGGTGAGCCGCGCGACGGAATTCTGCGAGAGGATGAGTTTGAAGCGGGGCCACTTCACCCCACGGTGGAGAACTACGGCGCAACCAAACGCGCTGCGGTCATGCAGGCAAAGTGCTACGGGCGGCAATACGGATTCCAAGCACTTTCTCTAATACTTATTAACCTTTACGGGCCGGGGGAGCACTTCCACCCGGACCGTTCTCACGCCTTGGCCGCCCTGATTCGCAAATTCTACGAAGCGAAGCGAGACAAAGCCCCCGAGGTCGTGCTCTGGGGCACAGGCAGAGCGGTACGCGAGTGGCTTTATGTGGAGGACGCCGCCGAGGGGATCGTGCGTGCGGCCGAGCGCTACAACGACGTCGAGCCTCTAAACATCGCTGTCGGCAAGGGTTCCTCGATCGCCGAACTGGCAGCCGTGATCCAGGAAATAGTAGGCTACGAAGGGAAAATCGTTCACGACGCAACTAAACCGGAGGGAGCCCTCCATAAAGTTGGCGACATCACCAAAATGAAGAGCGTCCTGGGATGGGAACCGCCTACACCCATCCAGGCCGGTATCCGACGGACACTGGAATGGTTTGTCGCCCACTACGACGAGGCGATCCGCGCATAGGGGAGTGGCAGGAGTGATGGCATCGGCTGCCAAGACGCAGGCCCTAAGCTTTTTCCATACGCACATTTCTCCCTCGGCGGTTGAACTGGTGAACCAAGTGCTCCGGTCAGGGTGGATCAGCGAAGGGGTGATGGTCAAACGCTTCGAAAGCGCCCTCAGCGGGTCCCTCGGTTTGAGGAATCCGGTCGCGGTCAATAGCGGTACGTCGGCCCTTCACTTGGCCCTCGCGCTGGCCGGCGTGGGTCCCGCCGACGAGGTCATCCTGCCCGCGCAGACCTTTGTCGCTACGGGCTTGGTGATCCTCATGCAGCGCGCGACGCCGGTTTTCGCGGATATTGATCCGATGACAGGCAACATCGCTCCGGCCTCCATCGCGGAGCGGATTACCCCGCGGACCAAAGCAGTGATTCCCGTGCATTGGGCGGGCTATCCCTGTGACATGGATGAAATCAACGCGCTCGCTGCGCGGCACGGTCTGGCAGTTGTCGAAGACGCGGCGCATGCGCTGGGGGCAACCTATAAGGGCAAGCCGCTGGGCTCGATTTCGCGGTTTACGGCCTTCTCCTTCCAGGCCATCAAACACTTGACGACGGGTGACGGCGGTGCGCTTTGCTGTTTGGCCGAAGCCGACGCACGCGCGGCGTTTTCCCGGCGCTGGTTCGGCGTCGACCGCGCGAGCAGCCGGCCTTCCATTCTGGGCGAGCGGGAATACGATATTGACGCCGTCGGCTATAAATACCACATGAATGATTTGGCTGCGGCTGTGGGTTTGGGGAATCTCGAAGATTTTCCCCAGCGCCTGGCCCGCCGGCAGCAGCTCGGCGCGTACTACCGGGAGCAACTGCGCAAGGTCTCCGGCCTGCAACTTCTCCGGCTGGACAACGACCGCACCCACGCCTACTGGCTGTTCACCGTCCTGGTCGACCGCCGTGAAGATTTCATTCGCAAGCTCGCCGACTACGGTGTGCCGGCGTCGGTCGTGCACCTGCGCATTGACCACAACTCGGCGTTTGGGGGCACGCGCCCCGACCTACCGGGTCAAGCCAAGTTTAATGACCGGCAAGTGGCACTCCCCGTACACGAGGGTTTGACAGACGAGGACGTGGAAATGGTTCTGAACCACATTCGGGGGGGTTGGTGAATCCTCCTCGGCCGAGGAGGAGTAACGATGAGTCGCACCGCTCGGGTAGTGCCTCTTCTTCGACATTTCCCCGCAGATAGTCGGAGGAGACTATGATCGGCCATGGGGTCGGAATCAAGGCGACTGGTTCATATGTTCCCGATCGCGCGGTTACAAATGCGGAACTTGCTCAGCTTGTTGACACGAGCGATGAATGGATATTCTCAAAGTTAGGCATACGAGAGAGGAGAGTCGCGTCTCCTGATCAATGCACCTCTGATTTAGCGAGCGAGGCGGCAAGAAGAGCTTTGGCGTCGGCCCGCATCCCTCCGGTGGACGTTGATCTGCTGCTCGTAGCTACGGCAACTCCGGATCGTTTGGCCCCTTCGACGGCTTGTATCGTGCAAAATAAGCTGGGCGCTGTAAACGCTGTCGCCTTTGATCTAGCGGCGGTCTGCTCGGGATTCATTTACGGGACCTGGGTGGCCTCTTCTCTAATTTGGACGGGCCAGATTCAGCGAGCGGTGGTTGTCGGGGCGGACACCTTTTCAAGGATCACGGACTGGAAACGGAGGGACTGTGTCTTCTTCGGTGACGGTGCTGGCGCAGCCGTACTATCAGCTTGCCGGGAGGGGTTTGGCTTCTTAGGATTTGACTTAGGTTCCGACGGCAGGGGATGGAGGGGTTTTACCGTCCCCGCTGGCGGAAGCGAGAATCCTGCAAGTCAAGAGACCCTGCGCCAGAGACAGCACTTCTACCAACACGATGGCCGTGAGGTGTTTAGAGAAGCCACGCGTCGCCTGCCGTCATCTGTTCAAGCTTGCCTCGCCAAGTGTGGCCTCGACTTGAACGACGTAGACTGGGTCGTTCCCCACCAGCCAAGTATCCGCATCCTGGAGGAAACCGCGCGAGTCCTTGGCATTCGTTTTGATCGCGTTCTTCACAATATGGACCGTTACGCCAACACGTCAGCAGCTACGATTCCCTTGCTGCTCGACGAGAGGGTCCGGGATGGCACCATCGAGCATGGACACCGGATTGTCTTCACGGCAATGGGGGCCGGATGGACCTGGGGAACCGCGATCCTTCGATGGGAGGGAAGATACGGAGGGGAGTGATGGCAGAGTATGACTACACCCAACTCTTGCACTGTGGCAAGGACGTCCGCATCGCCAGTTCTGTCGCCATCAGGCATCCTGAACTGGTCAGTATCGGGAGTCACGTAGCGATCGACGACTTCTGTTACATCACTACCAGCTTGGAGGTGGGCGATTACGTCCACATTGGACCGTTCTGTAGCATCGTTGGGGGAAAGGGGGCTCAGTGCACCCTCCGGGATTTCGCGGGTCTTTCGGCGGGTTGCCGAATCATCTGCGCCTCCGACGACTACCTGGGCAGTGGGCTGACCAATCCCATGGTGCCGGTGCCCTTTCGAGCGCAGGTTCACGTTGGAAACGTCGTCATCGAGAAGCACGCCGTCCTTGGTACGAACTGCGTCGTCCACCCCGGCGTGACAATCGGGGAAGGAACAGCACTCGGAAGTTGTTCTTTGGTTACGAAGAGTCTCGACTCGTGGCATGTCTACGTCGGTATTCCCGCCAGGGCGGTAAGAGTTCGTGAACGGGCTAAGATTCTCGCAATGGAGCTTTCCTTGAGAAGGGAGGGTGGCTAATGTCGGGTAGACGAATTCTTCTTGCAGGGTCCTCGGGCGGCATTGGCACCGGCCTGGCGTCGGCATTTCCTGATGACACGCTTTTTCTTCATTACCACCTGCACGAACCGTCCTGTAAAGAGAAGGGCCACGCAGTGCGTGCGGACCTTACCAACTATGACGAAGTGGAGCGGATGATTGGGGACATCCAGAATACGTGGGGTGGGGTCGACGTGGTCGTAAACGCCGCAGGTATCTCTATAGATGGCTTCGCGCATAAGCTGACCCCGGAGGCCTGGAGATCAGTTATTGACACTAACCTGAGCGGCTCTTTTAACTTGGTCCGAGCCGTATTGCCTTCTATGCGCGCCAATAAATACGGCCGGATAATCCTGCTGACGTCGGTAGTTTTTCAGAGCCCAGTGATGGGGACGCTGGCTTACAGTGCGTCGAAAGCGGGGTTGGTAGGGCTTGTACGGACGGTTGCCCTTGAAAATGCGCGCATGAAGATCACGTGCAATTGTGTTGCTTTGGGCTATTTTGATGCTGGAATGCTTTATCGGATACCCGAGCAACTACGGGAACAGATACGGATGAAGATTCCTCTGGAACGCTTCGGGCGCATTGAAGAGTTGACCAAAACAGTTGACTACCTTATCAACACTGAGTACATTACGGGTCAGGTAATCTCCGTGAATGGAGGCTTGTATTTGGGCTAGACGGGGAATTGTGACCATGGTAGACGCTCAAATCTCGTAAATTGGCGCGACCTACTATGAGAATTCTGATTACAGGTGGAGCAGGGTACATCGGCTGCGTGGTGGTGCCGCTGCTGTTGGAGCAGGGGTATGGTTCGAATTCTTGACAACCTGATGTACGGCGGGACGGGCCTTCTGCCAAATTTCCGAAACCCTAGCTTCGAGTTTCTTTCTGGTGACATTCGGGATGAACGGACGATGGCCGATGCGGTAAAGGGTTGTGACGCCATCATTCACCTGGCCGCCGTCGTCGGATTCCCCGCCTGCCGGAAGTATCCGGAGTTGGCGGAAACTGTCAACGTCGGTGGAACCAAGGTAGTTGCCAGAGCAGCGGGGCGTGACCGTCTGGTCCTGTTCGGGTCCACCGGCAGCAACTACGGCGCCCTGGAACAAGACGAATGCACAGAAGATACGCCCTTGAATCCCCTGAGCCTCTACGGGAAGACCAAAACCGCGGCGGAGCGACACCTGCTCGACAACTGCAAGACTATCGCGTATCGGTTTGCCACAGCGTTCGGCGTCTCACCTCGTTTGCGTCTCGACTTGCTGATCAATGATTTTGTTAGCACGGCCCTCAAGCTGCGTTACCTGGTCGTGTACGAGTCACATTTCATGCGTACCTTCATCCACGTTTACGATATCGCGCGCTCCTTCCTGTTTGCCCTCGACCATGCGGACGCGATGGCAGGGCAGGTTTACAACGTTGGTTCAGAAGCGATGAACTACAGCAAGGCCCAGGTTTGCGAGGTCATCCGCCGGAAAGTGGATTTCTACCTCCACTGCGCGGACGTAGGTGAAGACGCCGACAAGCGCAATTACGTTGTGTCGTACAAGAAAATCAACAGCGTTGGCTTCGCGACGAGCATTTCGCTTGAAGAGGGAATCGACGAGCTGGTGCGTGCCCTGCAAGTCATCAGCGTACAAAATCCTTACTCCAACGCCTAGGGGGTTCATTGCATGAGCGATCTGCCCAAAATTTCGGTTGTGGTGGGGACCCGCAACCGGGTGACTTATCTGAAGCGCCTGTTGGATGGCCTTCTCCGCGAGGACTATCCAAACATGGAAATTGTTGTGGTCGACGGTGCGTCCACAGATGGGACGGTGGAATTGCTCAAATCTTACGGGCAGGGGGCGGTGCGGTGGATCTCTGAACCTGACGGTGGCGAGTACTTTGCCTACAACAAGGCCATCGCCATGGCCAGCGGGGAAATCATCAAGCCCATGTGTGACGATGACTTGCTGAGGCCGGGAGCGCTCAAGTATGGGGCCGAGTATTTTCAAGAGAACCCCGAAGTGGACATCGTCTTTGGAAGGACGGAATTTTGGGATGTGCGGACTGGCACCGGTGAGCCTTCGAAGTGCTGGCCGACTCGGCAGGTGGAGCCCGCACAGCTTTCTTTGCGCAATTGGCTTCGCCAAATAGAACCGGCCTTGATGGTGGCGGCGTTCTTACGGAAGCGGGTTTTTGAACAGATCGGACGCTTTGAGACCAAATACGTCTGCGGCGACGTGGAGTTCCTGGCGCGCGCGGCATTCCGGGGCATCAAGATGGGGGTGATGCCCCAGATCGTTACCGACTATTACTTCACCGGCAACAACGGGCAGGTGACTAAATGGAGGCAAATCGAATGGGACCTGCTCGCAATTAACCGCCGCTACGGGACGGCGAGCGATGTTCTCCATTGCCTACGGACAAGAATTATTCCTCTGCATGTGAGCTGGGTTTATCATAATGCGAGCTGGGTTTGTCATAAGCTGGGGATTCATCCGCTGAGGTTCCTCGATCGGATTAAGAGCAAACTTGCAGCTACGACCAGGGCCTGACTCGGCCCTCTCCAATGACACCGTAAACGCCCGTAGCCTCGGGGGTTTTAGGAACGGAGGGCGCGACCTCAAAGGCAAATGAGCTCTCCCGGCGAGCGGCACAGCCGCGTTGCAGGCCGGAATCCTCGGCTAATTTTGATAGGCACGGTCTACCTGTCCGGGCTTGCCGTGGATGGGCGCCGGACTTTTTTCTGGATGGATTGCGTTGCCCCCGCGCCTGCCTGGATCAGCGAACATGGCTTTGAGTGGCTCGGGTAGCGAGGAGGATGGTGCCGCTTGCTTAATTGGGCCGTCCGATACTTTCCTATTCTGCGCGTTCTCAAGCGCCGGATGGCTGCTGGCGAGTGGCTGCTGGAAATAGGGTCAGGGTCTTTTGGTCTTGCCACATTCTACACGAACCACTTCGTAGGGTGCGATCTGAACTTTCCCGCGCCTCCCAGGAAGCCAATGCTCCCCGTTCGCTGCTCCGCAGCCAACCTCCCTTTCGGCGATGCGTCATTTGCGGCGGTCGTGGCGTCGGATGTTCTCGAGCATGTGCCACCCGAGCAAAGGTTTACCGTAGTGCGAGAAGCGCTCCGCGTAGCACGGAAAGTCGTGGTCTTCGGGTTCCCCTCCGGATCGCCCGGTTACGAGTGCGACCGGGAATTCCGCGATTATCTCAGGAAACGAGGGATCCCGCCTTACGATTGGCTTGAGGAGCACATGCGCTACCCTTTTCCGGATCGAACTCTTTTCGAAGGTCTGCCGCCTGATTGGTCTGTGGAGAGTTTTGGGAACGAGAATCTCGGGTTCCATCACTGGCTACACCGCACGGAGATGTCGGCAAGAGCAAATCGTCTTTTTGCGATTCTTCTGAAGGTTGTGCCGCGTCCTGTAGAGGCATTGCTACGGCTCGCCGACCGGGGTCCGTTTTATCGAATGATTGTTGTGGTGAGCAGAAGGCCCCAGGGCGGAGGTGAGGCCGCTTGTTGACACCCCAACTTAGTATCATCATCCCTACATACAACCGAAAGGAAGTCTTGCTAAAGGCGCTCGAAGGCTACAAACAGCAGACGGCTCGAGCGGAGATTCTGGAAGTCCTTGTCGTCGACGATGGCTCTACGGACGGAACGGGACCGGCGGTTGCCGCTTTCAGTCAGACGTCCCCCATCACGATTCGATACCTTGCCAAGCAAAATAAAGGGCCGGCAGCGGCTCGCAACTATGGGATACGGGAAGCGAAAGGTACCCTGCTCCTCTTCGCGGACGATGACGTCATCCCCGCGCCGACCCTGGTCGCCGAGCATATTGCTTGGAACCGAAGGTATCCTGCTGATAATTTCGCGATCCTGGGCCATCTGAGTTGGTCCCCGGAAGTGCACCCGACGCCTTTCATGGAATGGTTGGGACTCGATGGTGTACTCTTTGGCTATAGATTTCTCTTGTCGGGGAAAGAGGTGAGCTTTGAGTACTTCTATTCATGCAACCTAAGCGTCAAAAGGGAGTTCCTGATGAAGAACGGGACGTTTGACGAGAACTTTCGGGCCGCCGCATGTGAAGATACAGAACTCGGCTACCGACTGATCAGCAAAGGCTTACGCGTCCTCTACAATCCTGAGGCAATCGGATACCATTACAGACGCTTTTCCTATGCTGACGCTTGCCGCCGCCAAGAGTTGGTCTGCGCAGCAAGTGTCCTCCTCGAGACCACGGAAGCCGGTCGGTACCTGAAAGATCGGGCGCCACGTGCGAAGCCAATCACGCCGAAGCAAAGACTGAAGAGGGCCATAATGACGCCTTTTTTGGTGCTGCTGACTCCGCTTTTGGATACTCACGTCCGATTACCGCGGAGGGTATATTCTCTACTCTACTTTCTTCATGTCCGCCCGAAGGCTCAAGCGAGCTTCGAACGCAGCAGAGCACGACACGAGGATGCAAAGGGGACCTGAGCATCGTTGATGGGCGGAGAAGCTGGGCCGGCATTTTGCACTGCTGCTTATTTGAGCCGCCCATAAGCCTCCGGGACCTGCAGGAGACGGGAGTCTTTTATGTGTGCCGAGCAGCGTCGACAGCCAGGGCGTGGAAGTTCTTTTGATAGCGTGATGAGTGAAGGAGCGCCCGCTGCCGGGGTCGTCGATCTTCTTCGCGGAGCTTCTGTCTGCGCGGTCATTGTCACCTACAATATCGGAGAACCGATTCATCAGTGCTTTAATTCTATTCGCCATCAGGTCGGGCACGTCATCCTCGTGGATAATGCCTCGGATGAACCTACCCGGCGCGAGCTGGACAAGCTCGCTTCCCAGGATTCCGTGACCGTCATCCTGAACGAGAGGAACGAAGGCATTCCCCACGCCTTCAACCAGGGTGTGAAATGGGCGCTGGATAAGGGATGTCGCTGGGTTCTGACGCTGGACGACGACAGCAAAGCCTCCCCGGACATGGTGGAACGGCTCCTGCAGGCCGCTGAAGTTTCTCGGCAACTGGGTCAAGACGATGTGGGAATCATCGGCGCGAATGCCTTCGATGAAAATAGCCGCTCGTACCTGAATGGTTATCGCCCAGGCGACAGGGGCGGGAAGCCGATCGAGATGGAACATGTGATTTCCTCGGGAAGTATGATCGCTGGCCGGGTGTTCGAAAGAGTGGGTTTGTTTGACGAGGCCCTCTTTGCTTACTATATCGATGACGACTTCTGCTGGCGCTTGCGGAAGGCGGGTTTCCGGATCTTCCTGTGTCCCGACGCCGTTCTGCTGCACCGTGAAGGCGCCAAGGAGGCGAGGAGGTGGCTGGGGCGGCGAGTCTTCTATGATCGTTTAGGAAATTCCGCGCGCTACTACCTGACGCGAAACGCGCTCTACATAATGCGAAAACACCCTCTGGGTTTTGCCTACTGCCGCGATATCATACGCAGACTTGTTAGAGACACCGTCAAGGTGCTTCTTTACGACCCGGAGCGGTTCTCGAGGCTGCGTTTCACCCTAAACGGCCTAGCTGACGCCTTAAGGGGCAGGTTTGGACCAATGCCTTCTCGGCGTGCTTACGACAGGTGGGGTTCCTGAGTGTGGTGCAAGCGGCGGCTTGAGCTCGAACCCCAGACAATGGCAGGCTGCCGTCATGAGCAGTTGGACCTCAAATCGTGGGCGCTATTCCTGTAAGCTAGCACGCGTGCAGGGATTTCATTCAGTACTATGGGATCCTCCCCTAAAGTTCACATAGTCATTCTCAACTACAACGGGGCGCAGTTCACGCTCGACTGCGTCGAATCCGTTCTCAAGATCGACTATCCTAACTTCAGGGTGATCGTCGTGGACAACGCTTCCACAGACGATTCCGTGGAGCGATTCAAAGAGGCCTTTGCCGACCCACGCATTGAACTTCTAGTGAACGACAAAAACGAAGGCTATGCGGGAGGGAACAACCGGGGGATGGTAAAGGGTTTGGCCGCCGGGGCTAACTACATCTTTATTTTAAACAACGACACGACAGTCGAGCCCGGATGCCTGACACCGCTGGTGGAAGCAATGGAGCGCGATGCAATTCTGGGCATAGCCGGCTGCCCGGTCTTCGATGTTCCCTTTCACGATTCTCCTCTCTATTTCTGGCGCATGAGCCTCTCTATGGGGAGGGCCACGCGCTTTGGCGATGCAACGCGTGAATTGGATCTTGGCGAGTTTGATTACGTCAGTGGAGCCGCATTCCTGATAAGGGCTGACACTGTCAAGCGAGTCGGTATGTTTGACGCGAGGTTTTTCATTGACTGGGAGGACGTTGACCTTTGCTTCCGTGTCCGACGTGCGGGGTATAAACTCAAGATTGTACGAAGTCCCGGAGCTCGGCACCTTGCCAGCCAGACGGCCAAGCGATTCCGTCCTTTGCTCACGTTCTACTCTTTGCGCAACCGAGCTTGGGTCGTCCGACGCCACGGAGCGGTGAAACATCGAATTGTGTTTAACCTATACAGCTTCTGTTTTCTCTACCCGAGGACAATTTTGGGACGCATACGGCGGGCAGAGTTCGAACTCCTCATGCCCACGTTGCGAGGTATTTGGGAAGGATGCTTCCGCTATCCTGGATGCTATGCTGGGTCTCCTGAGTTAACGAGCCACTCCTGCTCATCTACTCCCTCATAAGTCCTTCAGGCTGACAAAAACAAGACGTGCGGATTCTTTTCACGATCATTGACGCAAATATGGTGGGCGGCCATCGCGTGCTGCTGGAGCTGATGGACAAGTTACGCTCCGGCGGTGCTCAGCTCTTCGCGGCCTTCCCCGGCAGGGGGCCCCTGGACGCGGCGGTCCAGCGACTCGGGGTCCAGAGGGAGTTTATCCCCTCGTGGCGGCTGAGGGATCCGCGCGGCTATATAGCGCTTGCACGCGTGGTTGCCCGCGTCCGGCCTGATCTGATCTATACCCATTGCTCCGGCGCTGGGGAATTCATCGGGGTGGCCATTGGCAAGGCGTGGCGAATTCCAGTTGTGATTCACCGACACTCTGTACCAGGGTTTGGCGGAGGTCGTGTCCGCCAAGCAATCGAGCGCACGCTGATGAGATGGGCATACTCAGGAGCTTCGGCAGTCATTGCCGTCTCGGATGCGACGTACCAGGGAATTATTAACATCGGCGTTTCCTCAGCGCGAGTGAAGACCGTCAAAAACGGCATATCTGTCCGCAAATTCCTTCCGAGTTCAACACATGCCCGCGCGCTGGTTCGCAGGGAGTTTGGGCTGGGGGAGGATTCGGTCGTGATCTCTTTGACTGGGAGGCTGTGCGAGAACAAAGGCCAGCGCGCGCTTATGGAGGCTGCGCGAAGACTTCCCTGGCGGGAGCTCAAGCTCCGCTTCCTGTTTGTAGGCAGAGACCAGGAGCAAGGCGGTTTGTATGAAGCATACCTAAAGCGCTTGGCCTGCGAGTATGGGCTTTCCGATTGCGTAACTTTCACGGGCCACCGCGATCAAATCGCCGATGTGCTGGCCGCCAGCGATGTTACCGTGCTTCCCTCGAATGCAGATGCGTGTCCCATTTCCATCCTGGAATCCATGGCGGCCAGAAAACCGGTGGTTGCCACAGCGACCACAGGCGCCTGCGAAATACTTGAAGACGGCATAAGCGGTTTAATTGTGCCCATTGGTGATCCCAATGCTTTTGCGCAGGCACTTTTGCGCCTTGTGAAGGATTCCAATCTTCGCGCCAGCTTGGCGGCGAATGCCTATGAACGTGTTTCCTCCCAGTTCAGGGATGACATCATGTTCAGAAGGGTATTGGCCGTGCTCGAGGCTGTTGCCCCAAAGGGATCCAAGGCGACAGCTTGTGAAAAGTCAGTCGCAAGCTGAGCGCGGAACGCCTATCGCGGGCTTTTCCTGGCTGAAGATGAGATGTTGTGCGTCCTGCCATTCCGGCAGCAGAAGGCTTGGGGCCTGTCAATGACATCGCGTAAATACTGGCTAGTAGTGGGATCTCTGCTTTTGGCATCGGGTCTTCTTTACTCTGTATTTCTTTTGCCTAATGTACGAACATTTCACATTAAAGGCGATGATTTTGCATTAGTGTTCAACAGCGCCCGGCAGTACCATCCGAACCCGGCTTCGTGGGTTACGCGTGGCTATTCTTCGTATTTCAACAACTATCCAGGTCTGCCCGAACTCCCCACGGGATTCTGCCGGCCAGTAGTGAATGGAACGTTTTGGCTTGAAAGCCTGTGTTCACCAGGAACCGGACCCCTTTACTTGATCACGAACTTTCTTGGCATAGGGATTACCCTCCTCCTGTTCGCGGTCTTCGTTCTTCGTGAGACAAGTGGCAACCTTTTATCCCTCTCGTCAATGTTCCCTGTGTTCGCTTTCTCACCCGTCTGGTTCGAGGTGCTCGGCACCCCTTCCTCTCGGACGACTGAGCTGATGGTGCTATTCGCGTTGGCTGCTTTCCTGGTCTTACCTTCTGAGGGTAGCAGGCATCGAGGATTGCGAATGGCGCTATCACTCTTATTTCAGATGGCTTCGATCCTCAGTCATGAAGTCGGGATCGTAACCCCTGTGATAGCAGCGCTGCTCTACGTTTTCAGGCGTGACGGAACGGTGGCCCGAGGCCGCTTGCGGGCATTGCCATTGTTCCTGCTGCCCCTGCTCTCCTTCGCAGCCTTACGCTTTGTGTTTTACGGTGGCGTGAGCCATGCCTACGTTCTGGAGCCTGAAAATGGCTGGGTGAGGAAGGGGATTACCGGAGCAGTGGCGCTCCTTGCCAAGCCCTTCTTTCCTTGGGAGACGGCAGAGGTTACGAGCGGCGAGTGGTCGCTGCGGGTTGTAATCGGGGCGCTGATGAATTTAGCCGGCTATGCCCTTGTGGCCTGGGCGTTGCTGCGGCCAAGCAAGGCCAGTCATAGGCCCCTCTTGCGGGTTCTTTTATGTCTTGGAGTTGCACTCGCCGTTCTATGGATGGCACCTACGGTGCGGTTTATGCCACTTGCCGCAGTTTTCGGCGTGCTGGCAGCTATTGTTGCTGCCGAGCACATCAGCCACGGCGCCGACCGGCTGTGGGTTCGGAGAGGAGTGGCATTGGCCCTCTTTGGAATGGCGGTCGGCCAGTTGTTGATCTACCTGACCAGCTTCCCACAGATGTTGGCGGGAGTCGAGACACAAAATCGGCTGGCCCGCATCGAGTTCGAAGGACTTCAGAGGGCTATCGCCACGGCGAGCGTGCCCACATTGTTACTCGTTGATGATCAGTCAGGTGGTGGGGCAAGTCAGGCCATGCTCCAGATGGCGGCATGGCCCAACAGAGGGCGCGTAAGAAGTCTCGCTGTGGTGGACAACCTCGGTGGGAGAAGCGGCCCTCAATCAAGCCTAAGGGTCTCACGCGACAACCAAGCGGTCCGCATCGAGATTGTCGCTGGACTAGACCAAGCATTCGCTTTCTACCCGGTCAACGCGAGCCATGTAGGGAACAAATTCGTAAATCAAGGTCTTGACTATGAGATGGAGAGTGTGCGTACGTACTCATTCATCGCTCGATTGCTCCGTCACCTGGGCAAGAAGGTTGAACCAGACAAAGTTGCCTTTGGTCGCCGACTAGTGGTTACGGTGCCGGCGGAGATGGCCCGCGGTGGTCTACTCATCGTCGGCTTCGATCCCAAAGACATGTCATCGTTCTCGAACGACCTGCTCAGATGATCCGAGCGTATATGCACGCTTCGCGAAACGCGGCACAAGTTCTTTACAATCTTCTGAGGGCTGCGGACCGGGTCTTCGGCGCTCACTCGAAGATCGCTTGGTTGTCCGAGCAAATATGATGCAATCTCCTGGTCTTCCAGGCGAGGGCCTGGAACGTGTTGCCTGTAATTTGTGCGGCGAGGACAGGACCAAGAAAATCTTCCAGGCGGAAGGGTATTGGCTGGTGCGATGCTCAGGCTGTGGCCTCGCCTATATCAATCCCCGCCTCCCCGCAAGCGCTCGGGGCGAAGTCTACGATGACGACTACATTCGGGGACACACGAGCGGAGAAGAGCTTGACCGAGATTTCGTTTGGACCATCGACCCAACCTCGTGGGAAGCAACGCGGCTCCGATATGCCACTCGTGGGATTACGAACGGGCGATTGCTCGAAGTGGGCTGCGCGACGGGGAAATTTCTGTGGGCAGTCCAGCAGAAGGGCTTGGAGGTTTGGGGAGTGGAATTCAACCGCCGCGCTGCATGTGTTGCAGCGAAGCGACTTGGCTGTACGGTCCTGACCGGAGGTTTCGAAGAAGCGCAGTTGCCCGAGGGACATTTCAATGTAGTCTGCTTGTTCCACGTCATTGAGCATATGCTTGACCCTTTGGCAACAGTCCGCAAGATCCGAGACCTCCTCCGGCAGGATGGGAGAATGGTTCTGGAGTGCCCCGACTTCGGATCGGGGAACGCACGCAAGCTGGGACCGAGATGGATAATGGTGCAACCCAAGGAGCACCTTTACTATTTTGACGAATGCTCGCTGCGGAGGCTCCTTGAGGGAGCAGGCTTTCGTGTCGAGAAAGTGCGGAGGTGTGGGGGGTTAGGCGCGCTGAAAGGTGGCACGCAATCCGCGGTCACCGAGGGCCTGAAATGCAAGACTTTCGAGCTTCGACAGTGGCTGGCTCCAACCCCTTGGCTGCGAAACCTGGCTCGTAGGTTCTTCTGGGACCTCTTAAGACAAAACGACAATATTCTCATAGTCGCCTCGCGTCGATCGTGAGTAGGGTTATGACTTTGCCTCGTAGGGCAGCAGGAACACTTTATAAGATTCTGAGGACAGTCAACCGCGTCTTGCACGTTGACTCCTTAGGTCTCCCCGCGGGAGAACCCACGGCCATCCTCTGCATTTGCCTCTCTCACCTCGGCGATCTTGTCTTGCTGACTCCGCTGTTTGCCAATCTCAGATTGGGATATCCCGAGGCTCATATCGCGGTCGTGTGTAAAAGTGCCGTTGCGGATATCCCGAGAAATCATCCTGCGATCAACGAGGTGATAACTTACGAGGCTCGCTGGACTCTCGGACCTGCCTCGCACCGCGCCGGGCTGCTGGATACCGTCAAGCTGATTCGCGACCTGCGAGCGCGGTCATACGACTTGTTAGTGATTTGCTACGACCATCCCATGGACCGCATCCTGGGTTTCTGCACCGGAATCCATACGCAAGTCTGCCTGGACGACGCCGCAAATCAACAACCCAAACCGGCCGCAAGTACTGACCATCACCGGCATCGAGTCGAACATGCCTATGACCTTCTTCGGGCATTGGATGTGCCTATCCTGGAGAGCGCACCCTCCGTTGGTCTCTCGGACGCTGACGTGGCTTGGGCGGATGAATGGCTAAGAGAACGAGGACTTGCCGGGAAGACCATCCTGGGGGTGCATCCGGGAGCGGGCGGCCCCCTGAAGCGATGGCCGGCAAACCGCTTTGCGCGTGTTGCCGAGCATCTAATGGGCAAATTCGACTGCAAGGTTGTGGTTACGGGTGGCCCAGTAGATGCTGATGCCATACGGAATTTCATGTGGATCATGGGGCGGGAGGTAGCCCGGGCGCCCATGTCCTTAACTGTAAGTAGGCTTTGTGCTTTGATGCGACGTTTTTCCGTCCTGCTTTGTAATGATTGTGGTCCTATGCATATCGCTGCCGCTTTGCGCGTTCCCGTTGTCGCCGTTTTCGGACCAAGTTCTGCCAAACTCTGGGGGCCCTGTCCAGCAGACCCGCGCCATGTGGTGGTGGCGGCTTCGGATGGCAGAATGCAGTCCGTTACGGCCGAGCAGGTCGTCGCTGCGATTGCCGGAAGTCCCCATCTCATGCATCAGCTCAGCCGTGAGTCGAGCCTGGTTCTCAAATCGGGCGACTAGGCAGTCGCCTCGGCCGCCGCTTTGAAGCTGTGAATGAATTATGAAACAAACTTCTCACCACAGAGGCCACAGAGGCCACGGAGAAGAGATGCAGGCAAAGACTGTGGGTCAACAAACAAGGAACCGTAATCTTGTAATCCCTGCTCTCGCGCGCAGAAGTACTTTTCTCTGTGGTCTCTGTGCGCTCTGTGGTGAATTTTTCCTTCGCGGAGGTTGGTAGGTGGCAGTTGCGATTGTAGTGGCCGCGCTTGTCCTCCTCGGTTCTCTAATTCCGCCGCACTACCTTATCCTGTCCACCCTGCTGGTTTTCCTAGGTGTTTCGATGCCGATCGTAAATCTAGGGGGAGCGCTGAGTGCGCTCCGTTGGGTCATGCTCCTTGCTTTGGCGCTGGGCATGCTTCTGCGGAGCTCTGTGCAGAGAAGCCGTTCTGTGTGGCATCCGATGCATTTGAGCGTTTTTGGCTTTGTGCTCTTCGCGGCGATTTCAAGCTCCTATTCGGCGAACGGCCTGATGACGATCCTAAAGGCTGGGACTTTTGGTTGCTTGGCTGGGGCGGCCATGCTGTATGGGAGACTGGAATCTGGAGACCCATCCGGAGGCTCCTGCAAGCTTCTCGACCAACTTTATTGGTGCGCTGTGATCGTGGCGCTGGGCTGCGCCTTGACGCTCATCCATGTCTTGCCTACGCGGCCGGGTTATTTCGCAGGCCCCTTCGCAAATGGGAATGGTCTCGGGGCCTTCATCCCCTTGGTCGCACCCGTCCTGCTACTCAAGTTGTTACGGTCGTTTGACAAGGCGCCGCAGATCCGTGTTGCAAATGTTCTACTCACCATAGCTTATTTCATCTTCTTGCTCATGTCGAAATCCAGGGGGGGGCTTGCCGCCACCTTTCTTGCGTGTGGATGGTGGCTCTACTTTGCCCACCGCAGGGCTTTTGGATTGTTCCTGGGCGGCACGCTTCTCACCGCGCTCATTTATGGCTTGTACTTTCCTGAATATACGCAGAACTTGGGCCGAGTCTACGTTTATAAGGGCAGTGCTTACGTTCTTAAAACGAGGGAAGAGCTCTTCCGCGCCTCCTGGGAGGCGGCCAGCGAAAGCCCGCTGGTCGGGGTGGGGTTTGGAGTAAGCAAAGGGTATAGCGAGGACTGGGAGTTCGCGTTCGCAAGCGGCGCCGCCGGGCGCGAGAAGGCCAACAGCTACATTGCGTTGGTAGAGGAAGTCGGTTTAATAGGTGCTGGCTTTCTGCTCCTCCCGCTGGCGTGGGTGCTTGTCAACGCGACTCATCGATTAATGGACTTCCGTAGGCGGCATCAAATGGGAGAGGAATTTTGGGTGATGCTCACGCTTTCAGCCTGTTTGGTCGGTGGGGTGGTAGACGTATCTGTGGAAGCGTGGCTCACCAGTGTGGGCTTTTTTTCAGCGATTTTGTTCTGGCTGGTCTTCGGCGTCTTGGCGGCTCGCCTCACTACTCCCATCAGAGTTTCGCGATGAAGAAACGCGTTGCGATTTTGGTTGGCGTCCGAACGCCGTACCGGGAGCCGCTGTTTGAACGCCTTGCGGCCTCAGATCAATACGAGACATTGGTTCTGTATTGTCGTGAAAAGCAACCCGGGCAGAATTGGTTGCTGAGGGAACCTTCGTATCCAGCGGTCTATCTCAAAAATTACGCACCGAGATGTTGGGACGGACGCCTTGTGATTGGCGCCATCAATCCAGGGGTCATGCGGGCCCTCAGCAATTTCAAGCCCGACGTCGTCGTTGTGTACGGCTACAACTCGATAAGTCCCCTCCTCGGCATCCTTTGGGCCGGATTCCGCAAGATCCCCTTACTGCTCCGGAGCGACTCCAATGCACTCGATGAGCCCGGAAAGTCTCGCCTGTTGCTTGCGCTGAAAAAGCCGTTCCTTAGATGGCTAACAGAAAGAGCCGCCGCGTTTCTGGCTATCGGGACGTTGAACCGCCTGTATTGGTTGAAGTACGGTGCTGCACCGGAGAGAATACTCCTGGGTCGTTATGCCGTAGATAATGACTACTTTCAGACCCAGGCAGCGTCGTATGGCGGCGCTCGTCAAAGGATAAGGGATGAGAAGGGCTGGAAGCAGCCCTACTTGGTGCTCTACGTGGGACGATTGGTTCCATGCAAACGCGTCGACTTGGTCATTGAAGCAATGCGCCGGCTGAGCGCAAAGCGCTCTGACATTGCGTTGCTTATCGTAGGCGAGGGAGTTGAAAGGAAGGCACTGGAACGGCGGGCGCAAGCTCTGCCGCAGGTTTTCTTCCTGGGTTTCCAGGACTATGGAGATCTGCCCAAGTATTATGGCGTTGCCGATCTGTTCGTTCTCCCTTCTGAAACGGAGCCATGGGGGCTCGTTGTTAATGAAGCGATGGCAAGCGGGTTGCCCGTCATTGCAACAAGGAAGGTTGGGGCGGCACACGACCTGATCACTGAGGGCGAGAACGGATACCTGGTTCCCGAGAACGACGTCGAAGCCATGGCCTCCGCCATCGACCAGGCATGCCAGAGCAAGGAGCGCCTGCGGGCGCTCGGCGAAAGATCTCAACAGTCGGTTGCAAGCTGGAATTACCATGCAACTCTGGAAGGGTTTCACCGAGCACTGGACTACTGCTTCCATGCCAAATGAGGTCGAACGGTCCAAAGGCCAAACAGTCCAGGTTTGACCGGGTACTGGCCTTCCGCCTGGATGCCAAAAGGTGTTTGGCCGTGGGTTCGGTCACTGGTTGTGTCCACAGGACAGAGCGTCAAATTATACTTCGACGTCCGCCAGGGAACTCGCCTCGAGGGCAAGGCACAAGCGGCCGCCGCTGTACTACGGCTGGCGCCCCGGCGGGATAAAAGAAATGCATCCACTTCTCCGAACAACCTAGGACTGCTTAAAGGGTAGCAATCTCCTAGGCTCGCAGATCTGGTTGATTCATTGCAAGCGGTTGGAAGCGTGGTGCCGAGCTTTCGGCTATCACGACCTACGTGGACCGTTGAGGGCGCTGGTCGGAGGACGCGGCATAGCTCTTGCCAGGACTGGCATCCCTGAGGTTCTCGCACGAGCGGGAGGGGGGGCTATAAGGGAAGAGTCCTCATAACAACATGGATACCACCGGAGTGTCTATCATTTCTCGTCGGAGAGTTGCTTACCCCGGGGCGGATGACTTTTTTTCTCCCAGCACCAAGTTCCCGGAGTATCAGTTCGACCACCTCTCAACTAAACCCAACGTGGTGTATGAGATGGTTCGTGAATCATTGGCACAAAGTGGTCTGGATGCTGAAAGGTTCGGAACTTCCCGATGGAATCCACTCCGGGAACTCATCGTCCCCGGCAGCTCGGTGTTTGTCCTCTGCAATTTCGTGTACCACCGGCGCGCAACCGAGACGGTCTCGTCCTTCCGAGGGAAATGCATACATGCGTCGGTGCTGCGCGCTATTCTGGATTACGTGCTCCTGGCCGTAGGCTCCTACGGTACCGTCGCTTTTGGCAATGCTCCCTTGCAAGCGTGTCGTTGGGGCAGAGTGCTGAACGACACGGGATCTACCGCAGTCCTCAACTTCTACAACAGGATGGGTTGCCATGTTGAGGCGAAGGACCTGCGTCTAAAGGTGATAGATTTGAGTTTTCTTGGGCGGACGAAAGGGACACAATTGCGGGACGAGGCGACCGAATCCGTCGAAGTTGATTTGGGAGCAACCAGTCTGCTTTCTGAAGTCACCGCGGACAACCGAAATAGTCCTCGATTTAGGGTGAGCGACTATGATCCGAGGCGTACGGAAGCTTTTCAATCGGCAGAACACCACCGGTATGTAGTCAACCGGGCGGTTGTGGATGCCGATGCAGTGATCAGCCTATCCAAACTGAAGACGCACAGTAAAGTTGGAATTACCTGTGGGTTGAAGGGGTTTGTGGGTGCTGTAGGCCACAAGGACTGTCTGGCGCACTACCGTTTGGGTGGTCCGAGTACAGGTGGTGACGAATATCCTGGCCGCTCACCCGTGCGCTATGCACTCTCGAAACTACATGACTGCGTTTGGGGTCGAGACCATGGCCAGCTTATGCAGGCAGCTCTGCAAATCCTGGATCGATCCGCATCCCGCGTCTTGGCGCGGGGCAACTCGATTGGAGACGGCGGATGGTACGGCAACGACACTGCTTGGCGCATGGCTCTCGATATGGCACGGATTGTGCGCGCAGTGGACAAGGCCGGCCAGATGTCTGAAACCGTCCAAAGGACCAATATTTCATTCATAGACGGTATCGTGGGAGGAGAAGGTGAGGGTCCCTTATCCCCCAAGCCCGTAGATAGCGGCGTGATTGTTTTCAGTCCCGATGTGGCAATGGGTGATCGGGTAGCTTGTCGTCTGATGGGGTTTGAGCCAAGCGCCATCCCATTGATTCGCGAAGCGTTTCGTCCCATGAAATACCCCGTTAGCGAGCGGAAACCCTCGGAATGCGTGGTCAACTTCAATGGCAGGCGCGTAAGCGAAGCGGAGGTGGCGCCGGTTTTGTCACGTCCATTTTTACCCCCGCGGGGCTGGTCCGGTTACGTGGAGAAGCAGTCATGACACTTTTGGCATCCCTTCGTGCTCGAGACTATGCAGAATCCATAGGCCAACGTGCCCAAGCCTACGTTGCTCCCTTCAGCGAGGAAGAGCGTATGTCGGCCCAACTTGACCTGTGGAACATCGAATGGCAGCGCCTGCTGGCCAGTGTGCCTTACTATCAGCGCCTGCGTGGGGAGCTGAATCTGCCGGATAGGTTCGATTGCTGGCAAGGGTTTGTGGATCGTGTCCCAGTGACGACGAGGGCCACAGTCCAGAAAAAGGGAAACGAGATGACCAGCAGTGAGAAAGCACCGGACTGTTGGAGAGCGACTGGTGGTTCGACCGCCCAACCCATTCAAATTCCTGCATGGAATCAGGAAGAAGCCTTCACCAGGTACGATATGTGGCTGGGCCGTAGCTGGTACGGTGTTTCACCCGACTCCCGCCTTTTTCTGTTGTGGGGACATAGCCACCTCTTGGGGACAGGAATCAAGGGATGGATCAAAGGGCGGAAGCGAAAAGTCTTCGACTGGCTAATGGGTTACTACCGGTTTTCTGCTTACGAGCTCCGGCCCCAGGCCCTGCGGCGTGCGGCAAGGGAGTTGCTCAATTTCAAGCCAGATTATGTGATCGGCTACAGCGTGGCTCTTGACCTGTTTGCTCGGGCTAATGCCGATCTTCGTGATGAACTGCACTCTGTCGGTGTCAAAGTTGTGGTAGGAACCGCGGAAAGTTTTCCCGCATCTGAAAGTGCTGCATTGTTGGAGGACCTGTTTGGGTGCCCGGTTGCTATGGAGTATGGGGCCATGGAAACTGGGCTGGTCGCGCATACCCACCCGCGGGGCGGATATCGCGTCTTCTGGAAAAGCTACTTCGTTGAGGCTGAACGGGATGACGCCGCCCCTGAAGGGCTCACTGTGCGTGTGACCAGTCTGTATCCCCGCTGCTTACCTCTGGTACGATATGAGCTTGGCGACCAGATTCAGACATCGGATCCTAAAGCAGAGCGTGCGATAGGAATCGCTACATTTGAAAGAGTGCTGGGCCGCTGCAATGCTTACGCAGTGCTTCAAGATGGAGCTATGGTCCATTCTGAAGCCTTCAGCCATGCTGTTCGAGCCTGCTCCGAAATTACTAGTTACCAGGTTATACAGAGGGGCCCAGACGTCCAGCTTCACTACACATCAAGACAGTGTCTAACCGAGCAGGCGTTGGCGCCGGTTCGTGTCCGGCTGGCAAAAGTGCATCCTCTCTTGGCGGCAGTAGAGATGAGAAAAGTAGATGTGCTGCAGCAAACGATCGCTGGAAAAACCCCGATGGTGATTCGCGAGTGATCGGGTCCGACACCTGTACGACCAAGCTGGAGGCAGAAACCGGGCGGTGGACGCCTTAATCAGTTGGGCACGGCCCTGGGCGCTTTACGTTCTGAAGCGGTGGATTCGTCGCAACATCTGGGAGTCACCTTGAAGGTCGTCATCAATGCCGTCTCGGCCAAAATGGGCGGCGCGGTCACGTACCTCACCAACGTTCTTCGTTGCCTGCCCCCGCCCGAAAGCGGTTACGAGTTCGACGTTTTCATGCCACCTGAGGCGGCGGAGAGGCAGGAGGGATTGCCCCGGAATGTGCGACTCGTTGCAACCTCGGTCGGCCACGCGGCGTGGTGGAAGATATTCTGGTGGGAACAAGTCACCCTGCGGCGCTGGCTGAAGAGGCGGAAAGCTGACGTGCTTTTTTCCACGGCCAACTTTGGAATGTTCCGTTGTCCGGTGCGGCAAATTCTCTTGGTTCGGAACGCTCTTTACTTCTCGAGGATCTATCAAGATGAGTTCTTGGCAAGGCATTCCTTAAGGTTCCAGGTGCCCTTCAAATTCCGTCGCTGGCTGATTTGCCGAAGCGTGCGTCAGGCGGATGTGGTGATGACGCCCACGCAGGCCATGCTGGATGACTTACGCCGATTTGTGGAAGTGGAGCCCTGGAAGGGCTTGGTGAATCCGTACGGGGCGAATCCAACTGGCTCCTTTCTTCCTGACGCGAAAGGGGAGGCCCTCCAATCGCTAGCGGGAACTACCCCGGCGATGCGTCTCATCTATGTTTCCCTTTACTCCGAGCACAAGAACTTGGCCACGCTATTGAGGGCGATGCCGCTCCTCAATAGGAACGGCACGCGGAAGTTTGCACTGAAGACAACCGTGAACCCTGGTTGGGAGGGAGGCGCCTGGACCGTTACGCACAAGGAGGATCTGGCGCTGGCGCGCCAACCTGACGTGGCCTCGTGGGTTGAGTTCTTGGGCCCTCTTGGCCAGCAACAAGTCCAGGAACTCTACCGGGAAGGCGACCTCTTTGTGTTTCCTTCGCTTTGCGAATCCTTCGGCCATCCGATGGTGGAAGCGATGGCTCAAGGCTTGCCGATCGTCGCCTCGGACACTCCTGTGAACCGGGAGATATGTTCTGAAGCTGCGGTCTATTTTAGTCCGTCAGACCCCGAGGATTTTGCCCGGCAGACTCGCCTTCTGGCAGCAGACGCGCCCCTCCGACAACAGTTGAGCGCCAGGGGGCAAGAACGAGCGCGTACCAAATTCCGTTGGGATACGCACGTTCGGCGTATCCTGGACGTTGTCTCTGCATTTGGGACATCCAGCGTCAGGGGCGGACGGCTTACTGGTCGGGGCCTGACGCGCTGACCCAGAAAAATGCTCATCATAGCAGGTAAGGTTGTCCTGGGTGTTGGGTGCATAGTACTTGGCACTCTGCTGGCCACGAATGCCCGCCTGCTTGCTCTTTCGGAGCGTCGCTTCCGCTTGTTCGTTTTCGCCGTCTGGATGCTCACCCGCGTCGGACTGTTTTCCGTAGTGTTCCTCGGGCTCCGGATGGAGCCCCAGTCCGACGTCCCCGGTGCGTACGTGCCGCAGGCCCAACTCGCCATGCGGGGTTTGTGGATCTATCGCGACTTTGTCTCCAGCTATGCTCCGCTCTTTCCATATGCTGTAGCGGCAGCGCTGAAGTACGTCTGGGCCTCGTCGAAAATGGTCGTTGTGCTCGCGATGCTAGCCGAACTTGCCTCGCTGCCGTTTTGGATGGAGGCGTTCAGGAAGCTCCTTTCTTCGATAGCTGCTCGTCAAGCGACCGTGCTTTACTTGGCCAGTGCCTTGCCCCTGGTGAATGTTGCGTTGAATGGGCAGAATCAGACGTGGGTTTCGTTATTTGTTGGCATCGCGCTGTGGCTTTACGCGCGCCAGTCCGCGGCGGCCTCGGGGTTTGTCCTCAGCGTGCCCGTGGTGTTGGTGAAATTCCTGGCCCTGGTGACCGTTCCTGCATTCGTACCCCGCAAGGCTCGGCTGTTTCGCTTCATCGCGTGCTTTGCAGTGCTGCCGGCGGTCGTTTACGGATTTCTCGTGCTCCACCACGTTGACGTGCTGGTTCCAGTTCGGAACGAAAGCGCCGCCCGCACTTCTGGCAACATGCCTTATCTGCTCTCGGCGGCACTATCGCCCCTGCGGCGCGACGTGCCCACGGGCGTGATTGACGGCGTAGCCCTGCTGATTCTCGCCGCGCTGGCTCTGTGGCTCGTCGCGACCCGAGCGGCGGCCCCGTCGCCGGCGGCGGTGTGGGCGCTCAACCTGCTGGTCCTCACGCTGCTGCTCGCCAGTCGGAAGTCGTACACCGATTATCTCGCCATCAGTTTTTTCCCGCTGTGCGCCATTGCCGCTCGCGAAGCCCTTACACGCCTCCGCGTGGCCCTTTTCGGGCTATTTGGCTTCGTGGCGATGATCGAGCCCACGCTGTGGTTCCGGTGGCTCAACGGCCAGAACTTTTTGGGTCTGGGGTCCTCTGTCGGCGTGAGCGTTATGCCTTGGAAGGTCACGTTGTTCTTCTTCATTGACCTAGTGCTGCTCGGCTTCTATGTGTTCTACTGGCGTTCGAGCTGGCGTGCCTACCGGGCTGCGACGGGGGCTGCCTTGACCGCCTCCCCGCTGTAGAAGATATTCCAGAACCTTATGCAAACTGACCGAGCACCCTCGCCGAGTCGCGGAAACATCTAAATGCCTATCCCTTTGCGCGAGCCTGGCGGACACCCTCCGGTCAGCGTCCTTGTTCTCACACGAAACGAGGAAGCCAATATCGCGGGCTGCCTTGAGAGCGTTCGTTGGGCGCCGGAAGTGTTCGTGGTGGACTCCTTCAGTACCGACGCGACCGTTGAAATTGCGGAAAGCATGGGAGCTAAAACCTGCCAGCACGCATTCGAAAACTGCGCAGCGCAGTGGAATTGGGCGCTCAACAACCTCCCCTTCTCCAACGAGTGGGTTCTGGTCCTTGATGCTGATGAGCGCATTCCTCAACTCTTGGCGGAAGAGATCGTTCGAACCGTGACCAACCCGGCGCAGGAATTTTCGGGTTACTACCTGAAGTTCAGGTTTTGGTTTATGGGACGGTGGCTGAGGCATGGCGGGCTCTATCCGACTTGGGTTATGCGGCTTTTCAGGCGGAGTGCCGGTCGCTTCGGGCGGCACGGAGCAAGCGAGCACTTGATTCTGGAGGGAGGAAAGGGCTACCTGCAGTACGCGTTCGATCATTCCGACAGTAGGCCACTGAGCGATTGGATCCAAAAGCACAACCGCTATGCCGACCTCGAGGCTGAGGAATACCTGCGGGAGGGGTTCCAAGGTGGTTATCAAGACTCAATTCCGGCGCGTTTCTGGGGCAAGCAGGCTGAAAGGAAACGATGGATCAAACTGCATGTGTGGAACCGATTGCCATTACTCCTGCGTCCGTTTCTGTTCTTCTTCCGAAACTACTTTCTCAAGGGCGGCTTTCTGGACGGTCGCGAGGGATTCATCTACCACGTGTTGTGGAGCTTCTGGGTGCGGTTCCTGATCGACGTGAAGATTATCGAGCGAGAGATTCGCGGTGAATCCGTCCAGCCATGAATTCAGGGCTCTCTGGGACGGACGCAGGACGCGCTGCCTTGACCTGGGAATGGAACAGAGTACTTTGTGACTCCGATAGATTACTTCGACGGCCTCGCCTGCCAGTGGAGCAAGAAGTACGCTGAGGGCGGGAGCATGCGGCACAGGGTCGAGGCGATTACCCGGCCTGTGCGGGAGCGCCTCTCCACGGGATCTCGGGTACTGGATTTCGGATGTGGCAGCGGCGATATGACGCTGGCGCTGAAGCGCGCCGGTTTCAACGTATCGGGATTCGACGTTTCCAGGGCTATGCTTGCGGCAGCTCGACAGCGGTGCGAGGGCCAGGAGATTGAGTTCGTGCAGGGCGAACCGGGCGAATACTCTCGCCTTCCGTTCGGCCCAGGGACATTTCGAGGGGTAGTGGCGTCCAGCGTGCTCGAGTATGTACCCAATCCACTCGCCCAAATTGCAGAGCTTGCAAGGGTACTAGGAGACAACGGCCTACTAGTGATCACTGTACCCAATCCCTCCCATTGGCGCAGGAGGCTCGAAGGCTTCCTGCAGGTACTTATGAAATGTCCTCTGGTCCCCCGTCTAGGTTACCTATTCAGCGCTAGGGGTATGGCTTACCTGGGCTATCTCAGTCTGTCCATCAATCGCTTTTCATTTGGTAAATGGGCGGCGATGCTGAGCGAGAACGGGATGCGAACGGACCAGGTGGGGAGCGACAGCTCGGCCATGGCCACGATCATCGCCATCAAGTTGGAGGATAGGACTGCCACAGCGCCCTTGTTCAAGGGGGCAGAATATCCCGACCCGATACACTGGAAGAACTGATTCGGGATTTCATCCGCGGCCGACGAGACGATTCGCTCCACCTCTGGGCGCTGATTTCATTCGAAGAATGGCACCGACAGTACCTGGACTCGAACCCCAGCCCGCAATCAGCCGAGACGGCGAAGTCCGCCTACCAGAGTTCGCACTCCCGGTGACAACGCCTGGCGTGGGGACCTACTGGCGGACGGTGCGGCACTTGCGCTGGGCGCAACTTGCCGCTTTGGCTCAGCGGCGTATGTTGCCGCGCAACAAGCTCCAAGGGTGGAAGCCCGCCCCCGTGGCGCTGCGGAAAGTTTTGCCACCCCCGATGTTCCCGGAGTGGCAGCGGGCTTCAGCCCTTCAGATGCTTGAAACCGACAGGTTCTGTTTTCTAAACCTCTCCGGTCCGCCATCCTGGTGCATTCCTTGGTCATCGGAGGGATTCAGCCGGCTTTGGCTCTACCACCTCAATTACTTTGACTTTGTCAATTTGGATCTCAGTGCCCCGCAACATAGGATGCACCTGCGCAAGGCGCTGGAGCTGGCGGGGGACTGGTGCAGGCAAAACCAGACGGGCGGGGAGATTGGGTGGGAGCCCTATCCTCTCTCCTCACGAATAGTCAATTGGTTGAAGTTCTTAATCCGAAACGCCGAAAGGGCGGACGCTCTGGGAGAGGGCGAGGCCCTCAGCCTTGTCCTTGCCAGCCTGCGCATCCAGGCGCTGGCGCTTGAAACCCGCCTGGAAACGGATCTTTTAGCAAATCACCTCATGAAAAACATCAAGGCGTTGATGTTTGCCGGCGCGCTGCTCGAGGCGCCCGAAAGCTCGCGCTGGTGGGGGAAGGGAGAAAAGCTGCTGGGGCGAGAACTGGCGGAACAGATTCTCCCCGATGGCGGGCATATCGAACGATCTCCCATGTACCACGCGGAGGTGTTGGAGGGTCTTATGGACCTCCAGATCTTGGCCGAGGCGTGTGGGAGGGCAGCCAATTCTGCGGAGCTGCTATCGCGAGGGGTGACCCGGATGGCTGATTTCCTGCGCTGCATGCTTCATCCTGACGGTGAGATTCCGCTTCTCAATGACGCGGCATTCGGCATCGCGCGGCCTGCGGGTGAGCTCCTGACGCGGGCAAACCTGCCGGCCAAAGTATCATCGGGCTCCTGCCCGGAGGTGAGGGTTTTTCCCGAAAGCGGGTACGCGGTGCTTCGCGCTCCGCGTTCTGAAAGCTGCTTGATTTTCGATTGTGGACCTCTGGGTCCCGACTACCAGCCGGGGCACGGCCATTGCGATGTCCTCAGCTACGAGCTTTCGCTGCACGGCCAGCGCGTGGTGGTTGACACCGGCGCAAGCACTTACGAGCCCTGCACGGAGCGGCACTACGAGCGTTCCACGGCAGCGCACAACACGCTGCGCATTGACGGAGAAGAGCAGGCCGAAATATGGGCGAGCTTTCGCGTGGGGCGGCGTCCCAGGGTGGGACGACTCGAAGCAGGCGAAATTAACAAGCTCTACTTCGTGCAAGGAGTGCATTACGCCTACCAGCATCGCGGCGTCATTCACTCGCGCATGATCGCCCTGACACCCAGAAACAGTTGGTTGGTGATTGACTCACTAAACGGCAAGGGGAAGCACTTCGTCGAGTCCTTCATCCACTTCCACCCGGCGGTTCGGGTGGAGATTCAGAACAACTCCGCGCCTGGTGTCGCCGGCACAGGCGCCACGGGCTGGGCAATTCGATTCGGTGGACATGAGTATTTTTTGACGACCCATTGGTCTGGAGAATGGGCGGCGCGAGAAAGCTGGTACGCGCCTGAGTTCGGTCTGCGGCAGCGCCGAACAACGCTCCATTGGTCCTGGAGAGGTGATTTGCCTGTGCGCCTTGTGTACGCGTTCACGCCGGCTGGGCAAAGGCCGCCTTTCATCCCGCTGGATTTGACCCAGGAAGGCGTTGAAATTGTTCATACGGCCCTTGCCTCGAGCTGAGGAAGGTTTCCCTTCTCGCTTGAACATCCTTTACATGTCGCAATATTTTCCGCCCGAGGCTTGTGCCCCTGCGGCGCGGGTTGACAGTTTTAGCCGTGAGTGGGCTCGGGC
>Ga0187884_10000618_pt1 | contig 34843 bp, 27 predicted proteins | sample June2016WEW_20_4_FD_132983 | JGI IMG/M metagenome (GOLD analysis project Ga0187884, IMG submission 132983) | Peatland microbial communities from SPRUCE experiment site at the Marcell Experimental Forest, Minnesota, USA - June2016WEW_20_40 | ecosystem: Environmental > Terrestrial > Soil >...
ACCTGAGAGGAAAAGGCGAATAACGAGGGCGGGCCGAACCAAGGCGCGGCGGTGCGCGCCCCGGGCGGGGAGAAACTATCGGGAGGACCCCTGGACCCCTGAATCTTGACCGCAATGGAGTCGAGACCTCACCCGGATTAACCACGGCTCGCGGCAAACGATCTTTCCACCATCTCAGGAACACCCTACCATCGCTCAATCGCGATTCTTGGGTTTGAGGCGGCGTTGGAAGGGAGGTTCAGTCGGGAAGGATCCAGCCCTTGGCCCCGCGATTGTCGGCAGCCACAGTGTAAGTGTGGGCCCTCACGTGTTTCTCACCGAGAGTGCTTTGGATCAACTCACCGATGGCGGCCGTGTCGCCGCGCGTAAAAGCCAATAGGGAGGGCCCCGCGCCGCTCAAGCAGATTCCCAGCAAGTCGGGATGCTTCAAGGCCAGCACTTCCGGCAGGCCCGGCACCAGATGGGACCGGAAGGGTTGGTGCCAGCGGTCGTCGAAAAAGCAGCGATGCAATTCACCTTTGCCGGAAAAAAGCTGCGCCGTCAGCACCGCAGCGCGCTGCAAATTATGGACAGCGTCAGCCCGTGTGTACTTCTCGGGCAGAACCCTGCGCGCTTCTTCGGTGGGCAGGGCGTAGTCCGGCGCCACCAGGACCAGCCCCAGGGGTTCGGGAACGGGGCACGAATAACTCCTAACGCCGCTGGCGGATTCGACGGCCACGGTGAAACCACCGTGCCATGCGGCGGCCACATTATCCGGGTGGCCTTCGCGCTGCGCGGCGAGTGACACGATTTCTTCGTCGAACAGTGTGCGGCCGGCAAGCCGGTAACTTGCGGCAAGCGCGCCCACGATCGCGGCGGCGCTGGAGCCTACTCCGGCACCCACCGGAATCTGATTCTCAATTTCCAATTGAAATCCGCGGGTGAATCCCCAACCGCGAAGCGTCTCTCCCATCGTGCGCGCGATCAAATTATCCGCGCCCGTGGGCACACGATCGGCATTGACGCCGTGGTAGTGGACCACGATGTCGCGATCCGCGCGCGCCGTAACGCGGATGTCGAGGTAAAGGTTCAAAGCGATCGCGCCACAGTCAAAGAGACATCCGAGGTTGGCGCCCGTGGCGGGGACGCGAACTGAAATACGCTCCATCATCGGCCTGATCCGTTCCGCAAGGGATTCATCATGATAAGCGACGCGGGGGATAATCGGCAACGATCGAAATGGGATGGTCGAAATGGGATGGAGGCGCGAAGGCTGTCAATGGGATGGGTGCAGGTTTGCGATCATCGCCGGGCCTGCTTGCAGAACAAAAATGGCGGAGTCTGCCCGCAGGTTGGGGAAAAAATGCACCGCGCTGCGCAACCCGGGACCCGATGTACGAAGAGGAATTTCCTGGAGAATATGTAATCCGGCTTTGCGGCAAAACTGGCGGAAGTCGATGATGGTGGTCAGGTGAATGTTCAGCGTTTCGTACCATTCGTGGGGCAGCTTTCCGGTTTTCGGCATGCGGCCATGGCGAAAGAGCTGCCAGCGCACCGGCCAGTGGGCGAAATTTGGGAAGCTCACGATGCAACGCTTGCCTACGCGGGCCATTTCACGGATCAGAAGCAGGGGGCGATGTAAGACCTGGATGGTATTGGTTAGGATAACGTCATCGATGGACTTATCGGGATAATTCGCCAATCCTTCGTCCAGATCCCCGTGCTGAACGTTGAATAAACCCTTGGCGACACAAGACTGAATGCAGGCCTCGGACAGCTCAATTCCCTCGGGCCGAACATTCTTCCTGACCTTCAGCGCCAGCAGCAAGTCTCCCTCGCCGCACCCGAGGTCCAGGACGCGCGAGCCCTCGGCTATAAGATCCATAATCACGCGGTGCTCCGGCAGCAACCGCACCACGGTGCCGGCATCGTCGAGCCGAACCTCTTCGCCCAAGCTGCCCATATGCTAGGAAGCCCCCTTCCCGTGGATCAGGAAATTCGTAATCAGAGAAGTCAGTTGTTCCGACTCCAGGAGAAAAGCGTCGTGGCCGTAATCGGTCTGAATCTCTGTGTAAATGGCCTCCGCGCCGACGCGACGGCAGGCGCTGACGATTTCCTTTGACTGGTACGAGGGAAACAGCCAGTCCGAGGAGAACGATATCACCAGGAACCTCGCCTTCACATTGGCAAAAGCTTGTCCAAGGTTCCCGGACGGCTGGGCGAGATCGAAGTAATCCATGGCTTTCGAAATATAGAGGTAGGAATTCGCGTCGAAGCGGTCAACGAAGTGGTCACCCTTGTGGCGCAGATAGCTTTCCACCTGGAAATCCGTGCGAAAGTCATACCCGTACGCGGTCTTGTCCTGAAGTTTTCGCCCGAATTTCTGGTGCATGGACTTCTCAGAAAGGTAGGTGATGTGCCCGATCATGCGCGCGATGGCCAAACCCCGTCGGGGGATGGACTTGCCATAATAATCACCTTCCTTCCAATGAGGGTCCGACTGGATGGCCTGGCGGCCTACCTCGTTAAAGGCAATTCCTTGGGAGGAAAGCTTGCTGGTGGTGGCGATGGGGATGGCCAGCCTGACCCGTTCCGGGTAACTGACCACCCACTGAAGCGCTTGCATCCCGCCCATCGAGCCGCCCACGACGCAGAGCAACTGGTCGATTCCCAGGTGGTCAATGAGCACTCGTTGGGCATTGACCATATCATGAATAGTCACTAGGGGAAAGTTCAGGGCGTAAGGCCGCCCGGTCTGAGGGTCAATCGAGCTGGGGCCCGTGGAGCCTTTGCAGCCCCCGATGACGTTCGAGCAAATCACAAAGTATTTTCGCGTGTCGAAGGCTTTGCCCGGCCCAATCATAATGTCCCACCAGCCGGGCTGGCGTTCGTGGGGATGGTCGAAGCCGGCGGCGTGGGCGTCTCCGGAAAGAGCGTGAAGAATAAGAATGGCGTTGTCTTTGGCCGGGCTCAACTCCCCATAGGTTTCGAAAGCCAGAGTGATGGGCCCGAAACTTCGACCGCACTCGAGAGGCATCTCCTCGGGCGGCCGAGCGAAGGTGATGAACTGGGTCTTAACGATTCCAACCGAACATTTGTCGTCCATTGTTAGTTGTCCGTGGTCAGTTGTCCGTTGTCCATGGCCCGTTGTCCGCGCTGGGCAGAACGACGGACCACGGACCACTGGCAACGAACTGCGCTAGTTTTGTGAAGCCGCGAGCGCCTGATCGATGTCAGCGAGAATGTCCCCGATGCTCTCGAGACCGATCGACAGCCGCACAAAATCCTCCGTCACTCCCGTGGCCTCTTGCTCCTGAAGAGTCAGTTGCTGATGGGTCGTGCTGGCCGGGTGGATGACCAGTGATTTTGCGTCGCCGATGTTCGCCAGGTGCGAGAGCAGAGTGAGTGCATTGATGAACTTGATGCCCGCTTGCAATCCGCCCTTGATGCCAAAACCGAGAATTGCCCCGAACCCATTCGGCATGTACTTCTTGGCCAGCGCGTGGGTGGGGTGGCTCGAAAGGCCGGGGTAGTTCACCCAATTTACCGCTGAATGCGATTGAAGAAATTGCGCCACCTTCAAGGCGTTGTCGCAGTGCCGCTGCACCCGCAAAGAGAGGGTTTCAACACCTTGCAGAATCAGGAAAGCATTGAAGGGACTCAATGCCGCGCCGATGTCGCGGAGGAGCTGAACGCGCACCTTGATCATGTAAGCGAGCGGCCCAAATGTTTCCACAAACTTGAGGTTGTGATAACTCGGGTCGGGCTCGACGAGCTCGGGGAACTTCCCGTTCGCCCAATTGAACTTTCCCGAATCCACGATAATGCCCCCGATGGAGTTCCCGTGGCCTCCGAGAAATTTCGTCATGGAGTGAACGACGATGTCCGCACCCCACTCAAACGGGCGGCACAGATAAGGAGTTGCCACGGTATTATCGATCATCAGGGGTACGCCGGCATCGTGCGCGATCTTGGCAACGGCCTCTATGTCGAGCATGTCGTTCTTGGGATTACCGAGCGTCTCAGCGTAAACCAAGCGCGTCTTGGGTGTGATGGCGCGCTTGAAATTCTCTGGATTACTGGGATCGACGAAGGCGGTCGCAATCCCGAGCTTGGGTAGCGTGTAATGGAAGAGGTTGTAAGTGCCGCCATAGAGGCTTTCGGACGAGACGATTTGATCGCCAGTGCTGGCTATATTCAGAATCGCCAGAGTCTCCGCCGCTTGACCGGAGGAAGCGACCAGGGCTGCCACTCCCCCCTCGAGGGCGGCAATGCGCTGCTCCAGCACGTCCCACGTGGGATTCATAATGCGCGAATAGATATTACCGAATTCCTTCAGCGCAAACAGATTGGCAGCGTGGGTCGTGTCCTTGAAGACAAAGGACGTGGTTTGATAGATGGGGACGGCGCGCGCGCCGGTTGCAGTGTCCGGTTTCTGGCCGGCGTGCAATGCGAGGGAATCAAATCCTAGTTTTCTTTCCAAAGTTGCCTCCTTAAGAGAGTGATTAGCGCTCAGCCACTAGGTGTCAGCCGACAGCTAGACGGCCGCTGCGGCGTGCAGAAATTGCTCCTCAAAATCTTCCAGCTTGGGCCTAATCAAAGCGCTTTCCGCAATCCAGCCTTGGAGCGCGCCAATGGTTTTCATCCCATTGCCGGTGATGGCCAAGACGATGGATTCCTCAGGATTCATGAGGCCCTGGCGAATCAACTTGCGCGCGACAGCGACGGTCACACCGCCGGCGGTTTCAGTAAAGATCCCTTCTGTTTCCCCGAGCAGGCGGATGCCCTCCACAATTTCCTCATCGCTCACATCCTCGCCCGCGCCGCCGCTTGAGAGAATTGTCCTTGCGGCATAAATGCCGTCGGCGGGGTTGCCGATGGCCAGCGATTTGGCAATCGTGCAGGGTTTCTGCGGGTCGATTTCCTTGGTCCCACGCTTGGCGGCGCTGGTGATGGGTGAGCAGCCCGTTGCCTGGGCGCCGAAGAAGTGCGTTGGAATGGGCTCAACCCAGGCGAGTTTTTTCAACTCCTCAAACGCCTTGTGGACTTTGGTAATCAGCGACCCGCCGGCCATGGGAATCACGATATTTTGCGGCAGGCGCCAGCCGAACTGCTCGGCGATTTCGTATCCGACGGTCTTCGATCCCTCGGAATAATACGAGCGCAGGTTCACATTAACGATGCCCCAGGTATGCTTCTGCGCCACTTCCGAACAAAGGCGGTTCACTTGATCGTAATTGCCCTGCACCCGCACCAGGGTGGCGCCGTAGACCTGCGTAGCAATGATCTTCTCTGGCTCAAGCTCGGCAGGCACAAAGATGAAGGCTTTGAAGCCACCGGCTGCCGCCTGTGCGGCAACGGCGTTGGCAAGGTTTCCCGTGGACGAGCAACCTACCGTATCGAATCCAAACTCGTGCGCCTTCGAGAGCGCCACCGCCACCACACGGTCCTTGAAGGAGAGCGTGGGGTGATTGACGGAATCGTTCTTCACATAAAGTTCGCGAACCCCCAGCGCCGCCGCGAGGCGAGGCGCCGCCACCAGCGGAGTGAATCCGGTTTGATGGCCCACGTAGGGCTCGCCGGCGAGCGGCAACAATTCCTTGTAGCGCCACATCGTGGGTGGGCGCGAACTAAGGTCCTCGCGCCGCAGGTCAGCCCAGAGACTTCCGTAGTCGTACACCACTTCCAGTGGGGCCCAACATTCTTCACAGGCGGCAACGGGTTCGAGCGGATAGGTGCGCTCACACTCCAGGCATTTCAAATGAATGGCGTAACTCACAAATCCTCCGTCGTTCATCTGAGCGGCCGGATTATTATTTGGGGGAATAACAAGCAGTTCGAAAAGAGGCACAAACTGAAAAACCTCTTCCGAAGTAAGAAGAGGCTTTTTGCAGAACCAACGGCCCCCTCTCATCTCCCCCATACCGGGTAGGAATTGGCACCTGACCCCCGATTAAATCGGGGCGGTTGTCGTGGCGTCTTCGGGCCCTTCCCTCGGCCACTCTAGATGAGATTCAGGGTTACTGAATCAGATATTCAATTGTCGAAAACCATCCTACAAAGAAGACGACGGGCGTGTCAACAGTTTTTCCGCGCCATGTGCGGCAAATTCACGGGTTTCAAGCCGGTGCTGTTGGGGGAGTTCTTAACGGCCGAAAAACTTCTCCAGCACAATAAGGATTCCCGGCATGTGCACGACTCCAACTTCCCAGACGATTCTCAGATCAACGTTGGCATAATCGTGGGCGACGATGTTGCGCATGCCCCGCATTTTCCGAAAAGGAAGCTCGGGGATGGCTTGACGGGTTGTCTCGGTCAGATGGGCTGTCGCTTCTCCTATGATTTCGATGCGCCGGATGACCGCGTCTTGCTTCTCACTATTGGCCAGAAAATCGATTTCGGTCGTGTCTTTTAAGTACGACGCAATCAGCCGCGCCGCCTCAAGAATGTCCCGGAGGCGTCCAAGTTGGTCAGCTTCCATAAACGCAGACGGAGGTGGAGAGGATATGGCTACGAGCAAAGGGATTTGGCGATTTCTCAAGGGAAGAGCGAAGGACGAAATCCACTGGTGCGCCGACTAACTCCTCCGCTTCGCCTGCCATTTCGAGTAATGCTGCGGTGGAGACTGGCACGGATTCGTCAAGCGTCACCAACAAATCCACGTCACTGCCGGGGACTGCGTGGCCGCGCGCCGCCGAGCCAAAGACTTCCAGGCGGCGGATGTGGTGTTTCTCGCAAAACGGCCGAAACCGCCTGCCTAATTCATCGGTATAGTTAGACTCCGCGTGGCCTGCCATACCAATCAGGATAGCCCGTTCGCGGGTTCGTTTCAAGAATTACCCGAAGCTTCAGCTCGTGGCTCACCTTGTCTTGGCCCAACGTCGTTCATTTTGCATTTCCTGGCGGCAGGTTTCGCGGTGGTGGGGGCACGATGGCCAAGGGCACGCGTGCGAAGGCCACGCGTTCGATGGCCGGGTCGAGCACGTTCACTTGCAGGGTGTAACTTCCCCGGGGGAATTTGTCTAATGGAATCTGTGCAAAGTAGGAGGCCCGCTGCTCGGGGGATTTCTCAAGCTTGCCGGGGAAGGGGCCGGCTTCCGCGAATTTCCGTCCCCGGCGGAAGAAGACAAGGCCCACTGAGGGCGCGGTGGCGGGTCCCACGGCAGTCACATTTTTGCCGGCATAGGATTCGAGAAATACCGAGAGCATCTGGCTGCTGCGGAACACGCGCGTCACACTGGGCAGCACCGAGCGGTTTCCCACTTGCAGTGGCGAATTCTTGTCGCGGGTCACGTGCGCGCGGTCCAGATCCTCGGAGGACTTCACTTCGTTGGAAAGCACGACAGAGCTCAGGCCCAGGGTCGTGTCCGCAACGTCCGGAACCACCAGTGGCGCCTCGAAGGTTCCTATTTTGCCGGTTTCGTTCTCGCGCACCACCGCCTTCAGATTATATTTCCCGGGGGGCAGAATGACTTCGCCTTCGTAAAACAGGTTGCTGCCGATGATTTCCTCATAAGTATCCGTGGTTACCCGCACGGGCAGCGTATCGCGCAAACCCCCTGCGGTATGGTTTTGAGCGTCGGTGATTTTCCAGGCAAAATCAAATTCGGTTTCCTGCTTCCCGGATTTCTTGAGGAAAGAAACCTGTGAGCCGGGAATTTTGGCGGCCAGAACGACGGTGAACTTCTTATCCGGGCGGCGGAAGTAGGCCGTCTCCACCACAAAGGGCAGATCCACAAACGGCACATCCAAATCCATGACCTGCTGGAGCTGGATTTCCTTGTCCTCGCGCGAGAACTGGCGGAAATTCTTGGGAGCAAAGTACCCGGGCCGTGCCTGGACCTTCAAACCGGGCCTCGCCACTTCCACGCGAATGTGCCGGAACCGGCCGTCTGAGTGCGTGTTCGTGGAGGTATATCCGATCAGGTAATAACTGGAGTTTTCCCTCTGAACTTCATCGAAGGCAGGAGTGAAGTCGTTCAAATCGTAAAATGTTCGTCCGCCCGTGTCAGTGGCAAGGGTGGCGAGGGTTTCGCGGCTGCCTTGCAAGGAGGAAACTTGCGACGCCACCGCCGAGCCGGAATAGAGTGCAGTGCCGGAGGGGCTGGAAGAACTGGCATCGCCGCCGGGAGGCAGGGCGGCAAGACCGCGCGCATCCATGGTGTAGAGCGACACGTCAGCTTGATTCGCGGCGTCGGTGGCCGCCCGCAGCGTCGCCTGGTTTTCCTGCCCGGTGCGGGTGATGCCGCTGGAGAAGTGAATCACGCTCTTCCGCCCCGGCACGTTGCGCAGCATGGTGGCCAGCGATTCGACGGCGGCCAGCTTCTCGTCGGTGTTGAAGATGTTGAATTCGGTCTCATCGGGCGTGAAGGCGTCGGACACGTCCTGCGTGACGATTTCCATACCATTGGCATCCGTCCCGCCCGCTTCTCCGATTGCCCCCTGCGCGGCCAGGGCGGACGATTCCTCCCCCACCAGGATCGCACGCAGAGCTTTTTGCAGGGAGGAACGGTCGTTGGTGAAATCCTGAGTCACTCGCAAGCTGGATGAGTAGGTGACCACCGCGATCAGGTCGGCAGGGGTCATCTTGTTGGTCACGAAATCGCCCGAAGCCTTCAGCGCGCGCATCAGTTCGTCGGGTTGCATCGAACTCAGGTCGAAGAAGAAAACCAGAAGGCGATGGTCTTGCAGCACCTGCTCGGCACTGACTTCCGGCGGCAGCTTGGCGAGGTCGATGACCTGCGCCTTCTCATTGGCGCCGGTGGCTTGCGCCAACTTCTCCACGTCTTCCAAGCTGAAAGAAGAGACGGTTTGTTGAACGCCATCTTCGGTTACGCGGAAATCCGATGGCTTCAGGTCCGTCACGGGCTTGCCGGACTTGTCATAGACGCGCACATCCACCAGCACCACGTTCGTCGCGGACCGCAGGATGAAGGCTTGCTGCGGGCTCTTGGAAACCGGAGTCGTGGGTTTCACCTGAGCATGAAAGGCAGTGGGCAGGAAGGCAGATAGGCAGATCGCAAAGGCGATCCTAATGCCCATCTGCCCACCTGCCCATCTGCCCACCTGCCTCATTATTCTCTCCCTTAGAAATTCATCCGCAAACTGAGGGTCACCGCCCGCATCGCCCCGACGCCGGTCACCCAGCCAAAATTCTGTGCGTTGATCGTAGTGGCGACGCCGCTGTAATTCGGGTGATTGAAGATGTTTGCGGCATCGATGCTAAAACGGGCGCGTAAGTTTTTTTCCCGCGAGAAAGTAAAGAATCGACCCAGCGACATATTAAAGTTCACCGTCCCCGGGCCGGTGATCGTGTTCCGTCCCGCGGTCCCGAGTTCGCCGGAGGGTGGAAGCGTGAATGCCGCGGTATTAAAGAAACCCAGCGTGCTCCGGTCCGAGCGCGGCAGGTCGACGGGAAGGCCCGTGGCATCGGGGCGCGCGGAAGCGAACACGCCCGAACCGTTATTGTTCGACTGGTTGCCGGCTACCTGCGCCGTCAGGGGTGACCCGGATTGCACGGTGGTGACGCCCGAGACTTGCCAGTTCCCGATCATGCGTGCCGCGACCCCGCCGCAGTTGAGGAAGTGGCGCTGCTCACCGAAAGGAAATTCATAGGTGTGATTGACCACCAACTTGTTACGAACGTCAAAATTCGAAAGGGCGCGTTCCGCCTCCAGATCAAAGCTGTTCTGCGGCACATTCCGCCCAGTGCCTCCCACGCTGGCCGCGTCGTCAATCGATTTCGACCACGTGTAGTAGCCACTCATGGAGAAGCCGCCGTGGAACTGCCGCCGCAAGGTGACCTGGAGCCCGTTGTAAATCGATGCCGCACCAGAAGTTTCATAGAGAAACTGTTGGACGGCGGGGATGGAGGTTTCCTGCGAACCCGTAGCGCTGGGGTTTAAGCTGTTGGGCGAGAGCAGCAAATCGAGTTTAGTTCCTTTGGTGCCGATATAGCCGACCGATAGAATGACGTTGCGAAATAGTTCATCTTCCATCATGAAGTTCCAGCTCTGCGCATAAGGCCGCCGGAAATTGCTGTCGGCCGCATAGGTGTTGTGGATGGTATTGGATGAAATCGCCGGGAAGCCATCTTCCAGGGTCAACACCTGCTCCGGATTGGCGGTCAGAGTGGAGGCCGTCGCGAAGGGCGGTTGGTCCAGCATATTGGCGACCATGCGGGAGTAAATGCTTCCGTCGTAAAACACGCCGTATCCGCTGCGAATGACCAGGTGATGCTGAGTCCAAGGCCGGTAGGCAATTCCTACCCGAGGCGAAAAGTTGTGCGCGTCGCTGTGAATGAGCGACGTGGGCAGCGAGCCGGGGTCCTGCCCCGTCACCACTCCGGGTGAGGTGAACCCGGGCCCGAACGACAGGTCCGAAAGGTGTCCGTATTTTTCCGACTGGGGCAGAAAGTATTCGTACCGCACACCGTAGTTGATCGTCAGGTGCGCGTTCGTGCGCCAGTCATCGTTAAAGAAACTCGTCGTGACCCAGTTACGAAGGTAATTGCTGGCGACGCCGAAACGAACGGAGGTGGTCTGTGGGAGCCCCAATAAGAAATCCGCGAAGTCGTAGCCGGTGCCCGCCACGGGAAACCCATTGCTGAAGTTGCTGGTGTTGTAGCCCGTGAAGCTGAAGGTGCCGCGCGCATTGGGGTCGGTTTCCGTGTTCGCCTGCACGCGGCGCAATTCGCCTCCCAGGTGGATATTGTGTTTTCCGCGGCTCCAGATCAGCGTGTCGTTGGTGCGCAAAGTCTGTGGGCGGCTGATTGAGGGGAGCGCGTCGCTAACACCTCCGAAATTGGTAAATCCAATCGAGGGAACTCCCCAATCAAAGGGGTTGGTGGATACCCCCGTAATCCCCAACTCTGCGGCAATATCGTCCTGAAACGCGAAGGCATTCAGCAAGGTGGTTCGCTGGCGATTGAAGTTCACATTGAAGCTATTGACGAGGTGCGGATTAAAGGTGTGGGATTCGCCCACGCTCACGTTCTGGCCGAGGACGGTCGTGTGTGATGATAATTCCGGGACATTGCCCACGGATCGGCTGCGCGACGAGTTGAAATAGTACATGACGTTCAGGCTGTTCTTGGAATTAATCTGTTGACCGATGCGGCCCATCACCCGGTCATTGGAGCTGGGCAGGGGCACCTGTAAATGAAAGTTCTGCACCTCGCCGGGAAGGTTCGGCAGGGGGATATATTGCAGCAAACCGAGGGCGGCGGAATTGAGCCGCGGAGTAGGAATAGCATTACCCATGAACGCGGTTCGAGCCCCAGCGGCGCCGGACAAGGGGTCGTAGATGGTTGGCGCAGAGCCCGCGTAAGGCCCCGAGGCAATCACCGTATCGGCGAAATCTCCCTCGCGCTCTTCCAGGGTCGGGACGGTAGAGAAGTTGTCGAGCCCCGTCCGGCCGCGCTGCAAGTTGTAGCTTGCGGACCAACTCGTTTTGTTTCCGCCGCGATAAACGTGGGGAATCACCAGTGGACCGCCCAAGGTGAACCCAAAGGTTTCACGATAAGAGGGAATTCGTGGCGACTCCGCGACATTCAAAGGGTACGGATGGGCGTCGAAGCCTGAGTTGGTGAACTGATCCATAAAATTGCCACGAACCCGGTTCACCGCCGCGCGATTGCGCGACCAGCCGCGGGCTCCGCCACCACCTCCCCCACCTCCGCCGCCAAAGCCTCCTCCACCTCCGCCGAACCCGCCACCCCCACCGCCGGGACCTCCACCACCTGGCCCACCTCCACCGCCAAACGGACTTCCGGCACCACCGCCGGGACCGCCAGCGCCTCCGCCGAAGCCCCCCATTCCTCCTCCGCCGCGCCCACCCCGCCCGCCAAATCCACCTCCCGGGGTAGCTGCATCGCCCATGCCCCCTCCCAGCAGGAATGAGTTGTTGGCGCTCGTGGAAGTGTCGGCCTCTTCAGGTTGTGCCTCCGCGGTAGATGGACCCTCCGCGCCATTACCCTCGGCAATACGCAGTGACGGAATGCCTCCGCCGGCGCCAGCGGCTGTGGGATTTTGCATTTCACCACCACCGCCTCGATTACCCCCTCCCCCCGGCAACGCGGGGCGATTGCCAGCCGGGCGAGCCGCAGCCTGCGTCTGCTGCGGTGCGGTTCCCTCCGGCAGCGCGACTACCAGCGCCACATTGACTTTCAGAGGCTTGTCTGAAGTTACCGGCACCGGCTCGCGAGAATCAGCCCGAAATCCCACCAAGGAAACATCGAGGCGGTAGTTTCCAGGCGTCAATCCCGTAAACGTGTAATTCCCCTCTTCGTCTGTCCACGTTTCTTTGCGCTCGCCGGTTTGCGGATTAGTAAGCTGGACGGTTGCGCCCGGGACAGATACTCCGCCGGGACCGCGCACGTGCCCGGTTACCGTTCCTGTCGTGGCCGGTTGGGGGACGATTCCCGGGGTGGTCACTGCCGTCGGTATCTGTCCGAACAGGAGGGTACAGCCCAGCGGTCCGCCAGCGGCAAGCAGACACAGCGACTTAGCCCAACTTGTAAAGTTTGTAAACAAAATTCGCGTTTAACCCCGCTAGATTAAATAGCTTACAAGGATTCTGTACGTTTATCAACAACCCGAGGTTACAGGTAACCCCACAAGCATTTGAGCCGTCCAAGTTTCCCGGAGGGATCTATGTCTAAGAAGTTCTTATTGAGCATTCCGGTAATCCTGGTGTTGAGCTTTGCCAGTTTCTTGGCAGCACAGCAAAACCCCCCATCCCCTGGCCAGGAACAGGGCCGGCGAGGGATGGGTGGTCCACCGCCGCTGTTGGGAACCATCACGTCGGTGGGAGTTGATCGCTTTGAGATCAAGAAGCCCGACGGCACTACGCAAACCGTAATGGTGAACGATCAGACGCACTACCGTCAGCGGGTGGAAGGACAGCAGCAGCCCCAGGAATTCGCGTTGGAGGATTTGAAAGTCGGTGACCACGTTTTCGTGCGCGGCGCCCCCAACGCTGACAAGCAGGGGGTAGCCATGGGAGTGAATCGCGTATCGGCAGAGATGTTTGAACGCTTCCAAAGCGGCGGCGGGCCGGGCGGTCCCGGCGGAGGTGGGGGCTGGGGTCCCGGTGGCGGAGGCCCTGGTGGTGGCGGGCAGATGGAAGGCACGCGCGCGGGGGGCGAAATTACTTCCATTAGCGGGAATCAAATCAAAGTGCAAAGCCGACGCGGAGGCGAAAGAATCATCGTCGTGAATGACCAGACGACTTTTAATAAAGAGGGCCAGACCATCACGCTGAAAGATCTCAAAGTTGGCGACCGCATCTTCGCCATGGGGAAAGAGGCCAACGGCCGGTTTGTGGCTACGCAAGTCCGGTCAGGCCGCCTCGGCGGTGGCGGTGGACGCGGCGGTTTCCAGGGTCCTCCACAGAACTAAGCTGGCGCATCAACGGGTTTGAGAGCCGAAAAACGAAGGCGGGTATAATCTGCGGTCCAGCGCCCTTGGCCATCACACAGAACAGGTTTGAGCAAGGCTGTGACTTCATCGAGAAAACCGTAACGCTCATGCGGCGCCAGGGCTGCACAGAAGGGATTGGCCAACGTTTCCAACCACCCGCACATTCCAGTGGGCACGGGGGTGGGACGAGGTAGCAGTTGCACACTTTGCGGTGCAAATCCGGCCCGCCGCAGACGGGTTTCGTATTCGGCGACGGTCGGGAAGTACCAAGGAATCCGCGAAGCGGCGTCGGCGATGCCTTGACGCTCAAGCGTGGCCAGCATTGCGACCGTTATCGCCCCGACGCACCTATGGCTGCCCAATTCACCCACGAACCGACCTCCAACTCTCAGCGCACGGAATGCCCCGGCGATGGGCGCGTCCGGATCATCCCTCGCCCAGTGCAGCGCCGCATTGGAAAAAACGGCGTCGAATTCGTTCTCAAACGCGAGTGATCTGGCATCCATCACACTGGCGTTAAGTCCGCGTTGACGCGCCGCCGCGATCATATGCGGAGAACTGTCAATGCCCACCACCTCCGCACCCAGCGTGGCCAGCTTTTCGGTGAGGGGTCCGTCTCCGCAACCCAAATCGAGGATGCGCTCACCCGGCTGCGGTTTGAGCAAGTCCAGCGCCGCCTGCCCGAGTGCGGGTACAAAGTGCGCGTTGGCAGCATATCCAAGCGCATTCCATGTCTGGGAGGACGGCGATTGAGTCATGCGAATGCTCCGCATAAGGGTCCGATCTGCCGGCACTGGCTCTCCTGCTTGGTGGCGACCACGCAAGTGGCGTCCCAAGCCGGCGGGGCTCGGGACCCGGGGGCTGTTTTCCCATGGCTGGCAAATGTGTGAAGAACAAATAGGCTCGCGCCGAGACGCCACGGCGCAGAGATTCGGAATAGACAACAGCTTTGCTTCATTTTCTACCTCTGCACCTTTGTACGAGACGGCCTGCTTGTTCGGGGGCTTTCACCCACTTCCTAGCGCCGTGGGCTACATTCTGTCGGCCCTGCTGAGCCTGCTCTGGGACAAGTTGAATCGGTTTTTGTCGTGCGCAGTTGGCGAACCGCTCCCGCCACGCGCTCGGGAAGGGTAAGCCGCGCCCGGATTTCCTACCGACAGGAAATTCAGGCGCCAAATCTCAAATATTGCACCTACTTGCGGGCATTTGGTCATGCTTGGCTTCATAATGGATGAGTTATTGCTCTGATAGTATATGGATAACTATTTTCGGGTTGAAACACGCACTCTAAAGGCAAACATGACAATCTGGCCCGAAAAGGAGGCCCATCACGGTAGGTGGTAGGTCGCAGATGATGGTAGGTGGGGGGAGAGGGCGACATTGACTCAACTGAACGGAAGGATTGAACCACGCGCCGCGTGGGGCGATTCACCAAGCTACTGTCCGAGGTCGAAAATCGGGCCCACGACCCCAAGCGATGTCAAAAATGAAGGAACCTCCGAGGATGTGTATGAAAACAAAGGCAACATGACAAAATGTCTAGCGATAAATTCGGCTTCTCGCACGAAAATGCACCAATCTCATGCTAATCGACAGCAATCTGTCGGGCTTCTTGGCCGAGATTGCAGCAATTGCGCCAATGTCGAGGCGAAGTGGACCCCATTTTAGAGACTGCCCAAATCCCACTCGCTCGAGTGAGGATTATCTCCTCTCGATTCGTCGGGTTTCTCCCCTGATGTGGCAGGGAATCCTGCGCCAATTTGCCGGGATCCCGGACGCGACCATCATGGCCAGCATGGCCATGCCACAAGGGTTGGGGCACGTGGGTGGAGCGCTGACCGGCACTTGTCCCGAAACGAGCGTGAGGTCGGTCCATGATTTACTGAAATCAGCATTGCGAAACACCCTCGCTTTCCATTATGTACTAGAAAAAAAAGAGTTAGTCGCTGACGGTCAAAACCCTGCGAAGTTCTATGTTACTGAAAGTAAAATAGTTATTAATTTGCTGGTGCCGCTTGAAGAAGAAACGCGGGGGGGGGAAATGAAGGAAACCTCCATTATGTTATTGAAAACAAATGGAGAAAATATGTCCGAAAACAGGCTTTCCATTATGTTGATGAAAACAAAAAACATAGAGGCCGGTTTCCATTATGTTGATGAAAAGAAACGGAGTTATTGAAACTGAAGTTGACATGTGGCAAGGGACGACTGCCGAGCGCGGGAGAAAGGCGGAAGGGCAGGAGGGGAAGAGAAACAGGAGCATCATGGGATCGCGGCCGGGATGGCCCGTGCGAATCTCCCCCGAGCGTGACACACTTTCCCGCATCGGCTATCGACAGAGTTCGGTTAGAGGACGAGCCGAATTGCGACTTTGCATAATCGCAAATCTCAAACCGCAGATTTGGAATGGGCAGGGGCAGAGAGAAGCGTTATGAGGTCTTACACCGCGTCAGAAACGCGCTCCGGCGCTTGCCAGAGGGTGTATAATCATCATCTCAGATTCGTACGGGTCACGTTGGCGGTCGGGTCAGGGTGGCGTTTCCTTGGGAATGGGAGGAACCTGACCGGGTCCTAAGGGTAAGCTATCGGAGCCTCAGCCAGCCGACCGCGAATACTGCATTTTTAGCAGCCGCAATGGGCTTTTGCCAAGCTGAGTAAATTGTATGGATCAAGTCCTTTTAGCCATTTTATTAGCGCCCACCAACCCCATCGTCAAGTCGGTGGGCGGTTATCTCTACAAGATTTTTCACAAGGACCCGTTTCGCGGCATCTACCAGGCCAACGCGTTTGACCTTTCCATCCTGATTCCGTATTTCACCATTCTGATCATCCTTTCAATCTACGGCATTCATCGCTATTGTCTGGTTTATCTTTACATGAAGAACCGCAGCAAGGCGCCGAAGCCCCAGGGGCAATTCGAGGCTTTGCCGCGCGTTACCATCCAACTGCCGATTTACAACGAGCGCTACGTGGTGGAGCGGCTGCTGGAAACGGTAACGCGCATCGATTACCCGCGCGACCTGCTGGAAATCCAGGTGCTCGACGACTCGACCGACGAGACGCGGATCGTTTGCTCGCGCCTGGTCAGTGAATACGCGAGCGCCGGCTATCCCATCACCTATCATCATCGTACGAATCGCGAGGGCTTCAAAGCAGGCGCGCTCGCCGAGGGTATGAAGACCGCCACGGGTGAATTCATCGCCATCTTTGACGCCGACTTCGCGCCGCCGCCCGGCATTGTGCGCGAGATGATTCATTATTTCACCGACCCCCAGGTGGCGGTGGTACAGGGCCGCTGGACCTGGATCAATCGCTATTATTCGAACCTTTCGCAGATCGAAGCGATTTTGCTCGACGGCCATTTCGTGATCGAGCACGGCGGGCGGAACTTTTCCGGGCGCTTTTTCAATTTCAATGGCACCGCCGGCATGTGGCGCCGCGTGGCCATTGACGATGCCGGCGGCTGGCAGCACGATACTCTGACGGAAGACACCGACCTCAGTTACCGCGCGCAGCTCAAGGGTTGGAAATTTGTTTACGCGCCCGACATTGTCTGTCCATCGGAACTGCCGGTGGAAATGAATTCCTTCAAGACGCAGCAGGCGCGCTGGGCCAAAGGGCTCATCCAGGTGGCGAAGAAGATTCTGCCCAAAGTTTGGCGCAGCCCGGAGCCTCTCAAGATCAAGATTGAAGCGACGCTCCACTTGACGGCCAACATCGCCTATCCGCTCATGGTCGTATTTTCGGTCATCCTGCTGCCGGCCATGATCGTGCGGTTCTACCAGGGCTGGTTCCAGATGCTGTACCTCGACCTGCCGCTGTTCCTCGCCTCCACGTGCTCGGTCTCAAGCTTCTATATGGTGGCGCAGCGCGAGCTCTACCCGCGCGAGTGGCGCAGCCGCATCAAGTACATTCCTTTTTTGATGGCCACCGGCATCGGCCTGGCTGTCACCAACTCCAAGGCGGTGATTGAGGCGATTGTAGGAAAGCAGTCGGAATTCGTGCGCACCCCGAAGTACCGCCTGGAAGCGGCGAGCGAGGGTTGGGAAGGCAAGAAGTATGTGCGCCGCCGGGCCGGGTGGATTCCCATCATCGAACTTTCCCTTGCCGGCTACTTCCTGTTCACCACCGTGTATTCCCTGACCGCGGGGAATTATCTCACCACCCCGTTCCTTTTGTTGTTTTTAGTAGGCTACACATATATGGGGACGATGTCGCTGTTCCAGACCCCGTTGCGGCGCCTGGCGAACGCCCTGCCCGCCCTCCTGCGCCCGCGCGCCGTGGAACCTGCCACATAATGCCCAGCAAAACTGACGGCTCGCCGGCTATTGCCCGTAATGCGGGAATTCTACCGCTTGTGGCCTGGGGTGTCTCCCGCTCCGATCGGATCAGACCGTTGGCGCGAGTTCCCCCAGATTCCGGTAGGGGAGAGGCTCTCGACCCTAAGGCGCGGTCATCCTCACTGGAAGTGCAGCGTGAAGCTCGCCTCGCCTTGATTGGGGTGGCCATCACACTGTGCGGGCGTGAAGGTCCACTGCTGAATCAGTTGGAGCGCCGCCGGGTCCAGCTCCGGCCGGTCCGAGCTTTGCACAACCGCATCGTGAACTTTGCCGTCTATGCCGATCAGGCCGCGGACCACGACGTCGGCCTCACCCACGTTTCCAGGCTTGGGCTGTGGCATGTTGATCCCGAAAGCGCGGCGATAGGTTGTGCAAAGACGGCGGATTTGCGCGTCTGGCGGAGCGGCGAGGACGTTGGGGGTGGGGTTGGTTAGCTCGGTCATGGTTTGCGAGACTTCAAGGTGGGGATTCCCATTTAAGGAATAGCGAATCGTGCCGGGGATCAACGCCCCTGCGAAAGGAAAGAAGTCACTGTATTCCATGAGTTGATTGCCGAGCTTGGCTTGGACCATGGCGCCATTTTGGACATCCATACACATCTCGTTGCTGCTGCTCTTTTCGCCTGCAATGGTGTTGAACTCGATGCAACGCGCCGGCCGCCCGTTCACTCCACTGTTGGTAATGGCATAAATAACGTCCTCATGATCAAAGCGGACCCGGAAGGTGGGCGCCAAGCGGAGCACATCCATCAGAGGCGGAGGGATGATCTCGCCCGTCCGCACCGTGGCCAGTCCGTTGGATGTCCACACATTGATGACGTGAAAGCTGCCGAACGTGAGTTCGTCGCGGCGGCCTGTTCCCTGCACAACGACGCGCGAGAAACTGCCTTCCTGGGGGCCGGTCGCGGCATCAAGCACTCGGAATGCATCCACGCGCTCGAGATCCGGCCACTGCGGCGATTCACTCACTTGCTGGGCGCGTTCGAGCATTTCAATGGCAGTGGCGCGCAATTGCGGGTCCTGCGCAAGGCACAAGGGTGAAGTGAGAAGAAGCCCCAAAACGGCAAATGCGGTTCTCAACGGCTCACCTCCAGCGAAGGAGTTTCCGGCACCTGCATCTGGCCAGTGTTGGTCACAATTATAGGGCCAAGGCGCCTGTTGTCAAATGTGGGTGGTACGATATGCTATTTGATCGTCACACAAGGAGGGTTCGAATGCACCGAGGACTTCGAGGCCGGGCAATTCGGGCCTTAGCCGTGGCGGTCGGCCTGGGGATGGCGCTTGAGGCAGGCGCCTGGGAACGGGAGCCGCTCTCCGCCTTTCACGAGCGGCGCGCAAGCCTCGTTCGCGACACGGCTGGCGACGGAGTGATCGTGCTCTACGGATATGGCGAGGCGGATGTCGCGGCCACCGTCACGCCGTTCCGGCAGAATGAGGAATTCTACTACCTCACCGGATGGAACGAGCCCGGCGCCATCATGGTGCTCGTGCCCAAGACTCATGCGCCAGGAGCGTCGGCGGAGCTGGGGAAAGAGGTCCTCTATATTCCTTCACACGACCGGGGGGAAGAGAAGTGGACGGGCCCCAAACTGGCGCCGGAAGATGCTGACGCTTCTGCCCTCACGGGATTTTCCACGGTTCGCAATGTTTCACAGTTTGCCTCTGACCTGAAGGAGGCGCTCAAGGGTTTTCCCAAGATTTACTCGGAGCTTACGCCGCAGCCTGAGAGCGGGGAGGAATGCTTCCAGGCGGAGATGGTGAAGAAGCTCCGCGACCTGGCTCCGCAAGCTTCCATGGATGACCTTCGCCTGATCATCGGGCGCCTGCGCGCGGTGAAGAGCGCTGGAGAAATCGCCCTGATCCGCAAGGCCGTGGACGCATCGGTGGAAGCGCACCTTACCGCGATGCGGGCGGTAAAGCCGGGCGCGTGGGAGTACGAAATTGCCGCCCTGATGAAGTATGAATTCGAGCGCCGCGGCTGCGAATGGCCGTCGTACCCACCCATTGTCGGGTCGGGTTTCTTTTCCACCGTGCTGCACTACGATCAGGACGCGAATCAATTGCACGATGGCGACGTGGTGTTGATGGACGTGGGCGGTTCCTACGGTGGATACGCAAGCGACATTACCCGCACCCTGCCGGTCAACGGCCACTTCACCCCGCGGCAGCGCGAGATTTACGAAATCGTCTTGGGGGCGCAGAACGCCGCCATCGCCGCCGCCAAGCCTGGGGTCTACTTGGGTCGCCACGGCACCAGCGGGCTGTACGAGATCGCTTACGATTACATCAACACGCACGGCAAGGATTTGCATGGACAGCCGCTTGGCCAGTACTTCATTCATGGGCTGAGCCACCCCATTGGCCTGAACGTTCACGATCCGATGGATTATAACCGGGCGCTCGAACCTGGCATGGTGATTACCATGGAGCCGGGAATTTACCTTCCCGACGAAAAAATCGGGGTCCGCATTGAAGACGATATGCTCATTACGCCGGATGGCAATGAACTGCTCACGCGCCGTCTGCCGCGCGCCGTCGATGAAATCGAAAAGGTGATTGCGGGGAAATGAGGAGCTGGGGATCAGTAGATGGTCGACACAATACCGAAAAACGGCACAGCATCGAGGACGCGCTCCTGACTATCGTTGTCCATCTACTTGCTTCTGGCCCCGTACTTACCTGTTCCCCGAACCTTGCGGCTTTTCTTACCTCTGTGATAACTTCGTAGGTTTGAGGTTTCCGAGGAATTTTGGCTAAGCAGGGGGAAGGATGATTCTTACCCTGGCGGGACGCACTCCCCGCATTGCCGGATCGGTCTACATTGCCCCCAGCGCCGATGTGATTGGCGACGTCGATCTTGGCGAGAACTCCAGCATATGGTTCCAGTGCGTGCTGCGGGGAGACATCGAGCCCATCCACATCGGAGCGAATAGCAATATCCAGGATGGGACCGTTATCCACACGATGCACGGTGCTCCGGCGACCGTGGGAGATTGGGTCACAGTGGGCCATCGAGTGGTGCTGCACGGCTACCTTGTTGAGAATCATTGTTTGATCGGAATGGGCGCAGTGTTACTTAATCACGCGCATGTGGGCGAAGGATCGATTGTCGCCGCGGGCGCCGTGGTGGCGGAAAACACCGTGATTCCGCCGCGAAGCCTTTATATGGGCGTTCCCGCCAAAGTCCGCCGGGCAGTCACCGAGGACGAACAGGCATTCATCCGAATGCATGCGGCGCATTACTTGGAATACAAAGAGCGGTATCTGGCCAACGAAACCCCAACCCGCGCTCTAGGCGAATCAGCGAGACCGCAGGGCTCATAAGATTTGCACAAATATTGAGGCTAACGACAAGGTGTCGAATCGACTCGAACCAATCCGGTCTGTGAAGGGGACACGCGACCTGCTGCCGCCTGACACGGGTCTGTGGCAGCGCGTCGAGACCGAGGCCCATCGCGTATTTGCGGCCTATCACTACGGCGAGATACGGACGCCGATTTTGGAAGAGACCGCGCTCTTTGCCCGCGGCGTGGGAGCCGAGACCGATATCGTGATGAAGGAAATGTACACCTTCCGCGACCGCGACGAAGACTCGTTGACGCTGCGTCCGGAAGCCACAGCTTCCGTGGTGCGCGCATACATCGAGCACAGCCTTTACAACCTAGGTGGAGTCCAGAAGCTTTACTACATCGGCCCCATGTTCCGCCGCGAGCGCCCGCAGAAAGGGCGCTACCGCCAGTTTTATCAAATCGGAGCAGAAGTTCTTGGGTCACAGAACCCTCTGGTCGATGTGGAAACCATCGAAATGCTCGTGCTGTTTCTCGAGCGAGTGGGGATCCGAGAGTACCAACTCCTCATCAACTCGGTGGGTTGCCCCACGTGCCGCGCGGCGTATCTGGAAGTCCTGCGCCAGGCGCTTCAGGAGGTCAAGGCCACGATGTGCCTGGATTGCCAACGCCGAGCTGACACCAACCCGCTGCGTGTGCTCGATTGCAAGGTGGAAGCTGACCAGCCGATCATTGAGAAGCTTCCCAAGATCATCGACCACCTTGACCCCGAGTGCCGCCAGCATTTCGAGCGTGTCACGAGCGGTCTCCAGGCGCGCGGCCTGGTTTATCAGATCACGCCACGTTTGGTTCGCGGGCTTGACTACTACACACGGACCACGTTTGAGATTACCAGCGGTGCTCTGGGGGCCCAAAACGCCGTTGTCGGCGGCGGACGTTACGACGGGCTTTCTGAAATGTTGGGTGGCCCGCCCACTCCGGGCATCGGATTCTCGATCGGCCAGGACCGACTGATTCTCGCCGTGCAGGCCGCGGCTGTGCTTCAACCGGGCAATCCTCTCGCGGCTTATGTCGTCTGGATGGGCGAAGCTGCGCTTGCTCCGGCATCGCGCCTGGTGCGGGAGCTGCGTGCGCAAGGTGTGAGCGTTGAGATCGATTACGAACCCATTAAAATCAAGAAAGCCATGGGCATCGCCAACAAGCTCCAGGCGCGTTTTGCCATCATCATCGGCGAAGGTGAACTCGCCAGCGGCAAATACCAAGTCAAGGATATGGCGAGTGGTGAACAGCAGCAATTAGACCCAGCGGCGATTGCGTCATATGTCAGAGAGAAATTATGAATTCTGAATTAGAACCTCTAGATCCCAGATTCGGCGTTGGAGCCTTTTCTTAATTCATAATTCAGAATTATCGTGCCGGCGGTGAATGTGAAATTAGACCTTCTTGGTAATCGACAACGAACGCACTATTGCGGCGAGCTTCGCAAAGAGCACGCCGGGCAGACCGTTTTCCTGGCCGGATGGGTGGATGTCCGCCGCGACCTCGGAAACCTGATCTTCCTTGATTTGCGCGACCATACGGGCAGAACGCAGATCGTCTGCAATCCCGCCATCAGCGTGACGGTACACGATCGGGCGGATGAGGTTCGACCCGAATACGTGGTAGGAGTAGAAGGCGAGGTCGTAGTGCGTGGCCCGGGAACGGTGAATTCTCAGCTCCCCACGGGCGAAGTGGAAGTAATGGCCCGCACCTTGTTGGTCCTGAACGAGGCAAAGACTCCGCCCTTTCCTATCGAGGATGAGACGAAGACCAGCGAAGAGACCCGCCTGCGCTACCGCTACCTCGATCTACGGCGCGGAAGGATGCAGCGCAACCTGCGCCTGCGCCATCGCTCAAGCCAGGTAGTGCGCGCGCACATGAGTGAATACGGCTTCCAGGAGATCGAGACGCCTTTTATGACCCGCTCAACGCCGGAGGGCGCGCGCGACTACCTGGTTCCCAGCCGCCTGCACCACGGTCAATTCTACGCCCTGCCGCAGTCGCCGCAACTTTTCAAGCAACTCCTGATGATCAGTGGCTTCGACAGGTATTACCAGATCGTCCGCTGCTTCCGTGACGAAGACCTGCGCGCTGACCGCCAGCCGGAATTCACCCAGATCGACATCGAGATGGCTTTCCCGCAGCGCGACGTGTTGTTCGACATCATCGAGCGTTTGATGGAAAAGCTCTTTGCGCTGGTTGACGTCAAAGTGGAACGGCCTTTCCCGCGCATGGCGTACGACGAGGCCATGGAAAGGTATGGTTCTGACAAGCCGCATTTGGGTACTTCGCTCGAATGGAAACGCGTTAGCCTTGCGCCCGGCGACATCGAGAAGGTGCGCGTGGCTCAACCCATCAAAGCGATGCGCATACCAGGGTGGAGCGGTGCTTCCCGCAGCCAGCTTGACAAGCTTCAGGAGACCGCGAAATCACTGGGCGCGGACTGGTTTTCCTATATCAAGGTGGGCAGTACCGAAAAGCAGTCGCCGCTCGTAAAGGCGCTGGGCGGCTCCGCTGTGGCTGCGCTGGCAGCCTCCGTAGCGGCCGAGGCCGGAGATTTGGTCCTGCTGCTGGGCCTCAAGTCAGCCGCGGGACCCGGCGCGTTTCATATGCTGGATAACGCTTCAGGCGAGCTGCGCATGGATATTGCGCGCAAGCTCGACATGCTTAAACCAGGCAGCTGGAACTACCTTTGGGTCGTGGACTTCCCGATGTTTGATTACGACGATAAGGAAAAGCGCTTCGCGGCGATGCACCATCCCTTCACCTCGCCGCGGGAAGAGGATCTCGAAAAGCTCGAGACCGACCCCGGGGCCGTCAAGGCCCGCGCGTATGATCTGGTGTTGAACGGCTCGGAGATTGGCGGTGGCTCGATTCGTATCCACCGCCAGGATATCCAGCGCCGGGTGTTCAGCGTCTTAGGGCTCAGCGAAGAACAAGCGCGGCAGCGGTTCGGGTTCTTCCTCGATGCCTTGGAGTATGGCACACCTCCGCACGGAGGAATTGCGCTTGGTCATGACCGCATCAATGCGCTGATGGCCGGCGAGTCAAGCATCCGGGAAGTCATTGCCTTTCCCAAGACCGCCAGCGCCATCGATATGATGTGCGAATCACCAGCCGGGGTGGACCCGGAGCAATTGGACGACCTGGGACTGAACCTGGAGAAAGACTGACGATTGTCGATTGACGATTCTTCATTCTTGCTCTAGCGCGAAGGTTTACAGTTAACAATCATCAATCGACAATCGTCAATCCCACATGTCTATCATCCGCATCCTCCCCGAAACCGTAGCCAACAAAATCGCCGCTGGCGAGGTGGTGGAGCGGCCGGCGTCCGTGGTGAAGGAGTTGCTTGAGAACTCCCTGGATGCCGGTGCCGCGCGCGTTGAAATCTCCGTCGAGGGCGGCGGAAAACGGCTGATTCGGATCGTCGATGATGGGCAAGGAATGACGCACGACGATGCGCTGCTGGCTTTCGAACGGCACGCCACCAGCAAGATTCGCTCCGCCGAGGACTTGTTCGAGATTTCCACATTAGGCTTCCGCGGGGAGGCATTGCCCTCGATTGCCGCCGTCTCGCGCCTGGTCCTGGAGACCCGGCACGCCTCGGAGAATTCTGGGACGCGTGTCGAGATTGCCGGAGGCAAACTCCGCGACGTGAAAGAGGTGGCTTGGCCGCATGGCACGAGTATTGAAGTCCGCGACCTTTTCTATATCACCCCGGCACGACGCAAGTTCCTGAAGTCCGAGTCCACCGAACTCGGTCACATCGCCACGTTAGCCACGCACTACGCCCTTGCGCACCCCGAGAGGAGTTTCCGCCTGAGTTCCCTCACCAATGAAATCCTGAACGTCTCACCCGTCGCAAACCATCGCGAGCGCTTGTACCAAGTGCTGGGGGGGCAGACGCTCGAGCAACTTCTGGAGATGGCGCCGGTGGAGCGCCGGGTATTGACGCCGGTCTCGCCTGAAATCAATGAGGAGGGCGGGCCCGCAGAAGAAGCGCCCCTGATCCGGGTGCAGGGGTTTATTTCGCGGCCGGAAGTTCAGAAGTTGAACCGCAACAATATATACTTCTTTGTAAATAGACGTCTGGTGCGCGACCGTTTGATTCTCCATGCTATCACTGAAGCTTACCGGAATATCCTGCCGGTGGGTGTCTTCCCTGTGGCTTTGATTTTTCTGGAAATCCCCCCGAGCGAGGTGGACGTGAACGTGCATCCCTCGAAGACTGAGGTGCGGTTCCGGCATGGGAGCTTCATGCATGACCTCGTGCGTGACTCGATTCGCCAGACGTTGCTCGCCACACGCCCGGTGGCTTCCTTCCCCATGTCAAAGCCCGCGCCCTCGGCGGGATTGGCAGTGGAAGCGGCCGATGTCGCGGATGCACTCGCCGAGGAGCCCCCGCTGATGCGAGGTGCGATGATGCCCCCTCCCGCTGCGAGGCCATCGGCCGGAGGGTCGACCCGGGAGTTTCATCTTTCGCCTGCGCGATTGGAGCCTCGTCCGCAGCGACTGCCTCTCGATTCGGCTCTCGCCCCCTATGCGCCGGTTGCGCTGCCGAACGCGCCCCCGGAACCGCCGGCGACCGCGGAAGAGGCGCCCATACAGGCTCCGCGCGAATTACCACTCGATCTCCAGCCCCTAGGTCAGGTGCAAGAAAGCTTCATCGTGGCGGTCAACTCCGACGGCCTCTGGATTGTCGACCAGCATGCCGCGCACGAGCGCGTTCTGTTTGACCGCCATGTGCGTCTGCGTAAGGAGAAGAAGATCGAAGTGCAGCGGCTCCTGATGCCGATTATCGTTCAATTGAAGCCGGAGCAGCAGGTCACGTACCAAGTTATCGCTGACGAATTGGCGGCGAATGGCTTTGAAGTTGAACCGTTCGGTCAGCGCACCGTGGCGATTAAGGCAGCGCCGGCGGACCTCCCAACGGACGAAGTGGAGAAGCTGATGATGGAGATCCTGGAACGGGCAAGCCAGGACACCGCAACCCTATCGCTCGACGATCTGCGCGGCAGAATCGCAGCCTCCATCTCCTGCCACGCTGCTATCAAAGTGAACATGGCGCTCGAGCAAACCAAAATGGACTGGTTGCTGCAAGCGCTGGGCGGAACGGACTGCCCGATGACCTGTCCGCACGGCCGCCCCACGGTGTTGCGTTACGGGACGAAAGACTTGATGAAGGCGTTTAAGAGGATTTAGCAGTTTGTTCTTCCTCCGCAACATTGGTGATTTGCGATTGGTGATTGAAGAGCCCTTTGGGCGTCGAGAACAGGCATAGGGGCGCAGGGAGAATCACCAATCGCAAATCGCCAATCACCAACAACGGACCCCGGACAACGGACCACGGACAACTATGGCTCAACCCTTAGTCATTACCATTGACGGCCCGGCGGGCGCCGGGAAAAGCACGGTGGCGCAAAAGCTCGCAACCCGCCTGGGGCTGATGTATGTTGATAGTGGGGCCACATACCGCGCGGCGGCGCTCAAGGTGCTGGAATGCGGCATTGATCCTCACGATGAGCCGGCGGTAGCCAAGCTGATCAGCGCGACGGACGTGCAGGTGACAACCGGCGGGGGTGAACCTCGCGTGCTGCTTGACGGCAACGACGTCACCGCGCGGCTGCGCACACCGGAAGTGACGTTTGCCGCGGCGCAGGTCTCGCGCTTGCGGGAAGTACGTGCCAAGCTCATCGAAATGCAGCGTGCCTTCGCTCGCGACCGAGGTGTAGTCATGGAAGGGCGCGACATCGGCACCGTGGTGTTCCCCCAGGCGCAACTCAAGATCTTTCTCAAAGCCGACGTGGAAGAGCGCGCGCGGCGGCGGCTGAAGCAGGATTCACGCGATGGCCGCGAAGCGACGCTCGAGAAGACCGCCTACGAAATCGGCCGCCGCGACCAGCTCGATGCAGAACGGAAGATCTCGCCCCTTATGCCTGCTTCTGATGCCGTGGAGATCGATTCCACGGACCTTCTCGCCGACCAGGTAGTGGAACAGATCCTTGCGCTCGCCCGTAACCGCCAATTGATGTTAAATGGCTGATTGTCCTCGGGTGCTGGCTCAAGGGATAGAAATAGAAGCGATGGGGGAACAACACAATTGCGGGGCTTTAAGCCGCAACGATGCGCAAGGCGTTAAGACGAAGTCCTGCTAGTTCTCAACACCTAGCCTCTAGTCGCCAACCTTGGTTCTTATGACCTTCCGCCGGGGCCGCCGCCATTGCTCATGGATGAGAGGAACTCGGAGTTGGACTTGCTCTTCTGGAGCTTGTCGATGATGAGTTCCATCGATTCCACCGGCGAGAGCGGGCTCAGGACCTTGCGCAGGATCCAGATGCGGTTCAACTCGTCCCGCGACACCAACAGCTCTTCCTTGCGAGTGCCGGACTTATTGAGGTCGATGGCGGGAAAGACGCGCTTGTCCACCAGCTTGCGATCGAGGAGGACTTCCATGTTACCGGTGCCTTTGAACTCTTCAAAGATGACGTCGTCCATGCGGCTGCCGGTATCGATGAGGGCGGTGGCGATGATGGTCAGGCTGCCGCCTTCCTCGATGTTGCGCGCCGCGCCGAAGAAACGCTTCGGCCGCTGGAGGGCGTTGGAGTCGACGCCGCCCGAGAGCACCTTGCCGGACGGCGGCACCACGGTGTTGTAAGCACGCGCCAGGCGGGTGATGGAGTCGAGCAGAATCACCACGTCGCGCTTGTGCTCGACCAGGCGCTTGGCTTTTTCGAGCACCATTTCCGCCACCTGCACGTGCCGGGCGGCAGGCTCGTCAAAGGTCGAGCTGATGACCTCACCCTTCACGGTGCGCTGCATGTCCGTGACTTCCTCGGGGCGCTCATCGATGAGCAGAACGATGAGGGTGATCTCCGGATGATTGGTGGTCACGGAGTTAGCGAGGCATTGCAGCAGCATGGTTTTGCCGGTGCGCGGGGGAGAGACGATGAGGCCGCGCTGGCCTTTGCCGACCGGCGTGAGCAAGTCGAGCACGCGCGCCGAGATGTTATCCTTGACCGTCTCGAGGTGAATGCGCTCCTGAGGGTACAGAGGCGTTAGGTTATCAAAGAAGATCTTATTCCGCGACTCATCAGGTGGTTCGAAGTTAATAGCTTCAACCTTAATGAGCGCGAAATAGCGTTCGCCCTCTTTGGGCGGGCGGATCTGTCCCGAGATGGTGTCACCCGTGCGCAAATCAAACTTGCGGATTTGCGACGGCGAAACGTAGATATCATCCGGGCCGGGCAGATAGTTATAGTCCGGCGCGCGAAGGAATCCAAAGCCATCGGGGAGGCATTCGAGCACGCCCTCGGAGAAGATGAGGCCATTCTTCTCGGTCTGCGCTTGCAGGATCTTGAAAATCAATTCCTGTTTGCGCAAGCCGGTGGCCCCCACCACGGCCAAGTCTTTAGCGACTTGGGTCAGCGTGGTGATGTTCATCTCTTTGAGCTTGCCAATATCGAGGACCTCGCCGTCCTTCAGTTCCTCGATCTTTTCTTCCTGAACTTCATCTACTTTTACTTCCTGTTTCTTTGCAGGCATAGCTTTTCTCTCAATAATGTTGAAATACCGGTCGTATGACCGTCCCGTGGGTTGTTCGGGTTCCCCTGCCAAGTCGCTCGCGGAATCGATCGTTAGGCGTGATGGATTACTCGAGATACCTCGGCAGTCTTACAAGATGCGGCAAGAAGCGTCGTACGCAGTTGCAAACCTTTGCGGACCAAATTGTGAGAGGTTGAAAACGGGCGCCCTTCCATGTAACAAGCAGAGCCTTTAACCCAACCGGTTTGATGCACCTGTGCCTCGATTGGTTTCCAGATCCTCCGGCAAAAACCTTGGTCCTTTGAGACGTTTAGTTCGTCATGGGTTCCCGGCCCAAATCTGTTGAAGGGGTCTCCATCGTAGGCGGGGTGGCCACGCCCGGGACAAGGATGGGTCGAGATTCCAACTTCTTTTCCAGTGCAATGTCCAGCACATCGTCCACTTTGTCAACGAAACGAATCGTCATCTCTTGCTGGATATTCGCGGGGATATCCGCCAGATCTTTCTCGTTATCCCGCGGAAGGATAATCGTCCGGTTACCCGCGCGGTGCGCTGCCAGCAACTTTTCCTTCACCCCACCAATGGGCAGAACTTTTCCGCGCAGAGTAATCTCGCCCGTCATGGCCACATCACGGCGCACGGCAATTTTGGTGAGCGCACTGACCAGCGCCGCCGCCAGCGTGATTCCTGCGGAGGGTCCGTCCTTCGGTATAGCGCCTTCAGGAATGTGGATGTGAATGTCAAGATGGCGATAAAAATCGGGATCCAATCCCAACAAGGCTGCCCGGGACCTCACATAGCTCATGGCGGCTTGAGCCGATTCCTGCATCACATCGCCGAGTTTCCCGGTCAGCAGCAGTTTGCCTTTCCCCTGCATGAGGGTAGCTTCAATGGTCAGGATCTGCCCGCCCACTTCCGTCCAAGCCAATCCGGTCGCCAAACCCACCTCATTAGTCTCTTCGGCTTTTGTGTCCCGAAACTTGAGGACTCCCAAGTACTCTTTAAGGTCATCCGGCCCCACCGTGACCTGGAAGTTGCGGCCTTCCTTTACAACCTTACGGGCTACCTTGCGGCTAACATTAGCAATTTCACGCTCGAGGTTGCGAACTCCCGCTTCCCGGGTGTAGTGACGGATAATATGAGTAACCCCTTCGTCCGTCAGAGTGAGGTTTTCCGCTTTAAGACCGGAAGATTCGCGCTGCTTCTTCACCAGAAAGCGCTTGGCGATTTCGAGCTTCTCTGGCTCTGTATAGCCTTCCAGCCGTAAAATCTCCATGCGATCCTGGAGCGGTTGGGGGATAGTGTGGACGACATTGGCGGTGGTAATAAAAAACACCTTCGAAAGGTCAAACTCAACGTCCAGATAATGATCCATGAACGTGCTATTCTGTTCAGGATCAAGGACTTCCAGCAGCGCCGCGGAGGGATCGCCGCGAAAATCCATACTCATTTTATCCACTTCATCCAACAGGAAGACCGGGTTGACGGTGCCCGCCTTTTTCATCATTTGGATGATTTGGCCGGGCAATGCGCCGATGTAGGTCCGGCGGTGGCCACGGATTTCCGCTTCGTCCCGAACTCCCCCCAGGGAGAGGCGAACGAACTTCCTGCCCGTTGCCCTAGCAATTGACCTGCCAAGAGAGGTTTTTCCGACACCGGGAGGCCCGACGAAGCAAAGAATCGACCCGCGGGGATTCTTAACGAGCTGGCGCACCGCCAGGAATTCCAAGATGCGCTCCTTGATCTTCTCTAACCCGTAGTGGTCTTCTTCCAGGACTTTCTGGGCGCGGCTAATATCCCGGATTTCCTTGGATTTCTTCTTCCAGGGCACGGCCAGCAACCAATCCAAATAGCTGCGCGAGACCGTGGATTCCGCCGACATGGGGGGCATCATCTCCAGGCGCTTCAACTCCGCCATGGCGTGGTCGAGAGCGTCTTTGGTCATGCCCGCGGTCTCGACCTTTTTCTTCAACTCATCGATTTCGCTCTTTTCATTGCGGCCCAATTCCTTCTGGATCGCCTTGATTTTCTCGTTCAGGTAATACTCGCGTTGGGCGCGCTCCATCTGCCGCTTCACCCGGCCCTGAATGGTCCGGTCGACGTTCAGCTTCTCGATTTCGATTTCCAGGATATCGGCCAGGCGGGTCAGGCGGTCCACGGGGTCAAAGATTTCCAGCAACTCCTGCTTTTCCTCAATGCTGACATTCAGATTGGCGGCGATAGTGTCCGTGAACTTGCCAATTTCATCAACCTTCACGGCCGCGATCATGGTCTCATAGTTAAGGCTCTGGGAAAGTTTGACGTACTGTTCGAAAAGCGAGGTAGCGCGCTGCACCAACTGCTCCAGGCTGGGCGTGGTGACCGGCCGGAATTGCTTGGTCTGCACGCTGACGCGGAAGTGCCCCTCTTCGTTCGCCATCTTCAGAATCTTCCCGCGTTCCACACCTTCCACCAGAACCTTGATGTTGCCGTCGGGAAGCTTCAGGCTCTGAATGATATTCGCGATCGTCCCCACCTGGTAAATCTCGTTGGGCTTGGGCTCGTCGACGGCAGCGTCATGCTGGGTCGCCAGAAAAATCTTCTTATCGCCCGCCAGAGCTTCCTCGAGCGCCCGGATGGAGGTCTCGCGTCCCACCACAAAAGGAGTCATCATGTGAGGAAAGATGACCACATCGCGGATGGGCATCATGGGCAACATTCGAGTTTCGTTCTTTTCACGGCCTGAAAACATAGAGGGATCCATTAACCTGCCTTCTCAAGGAAAGCGGAACTGAAGTTGATTTCGTGGGTCTTGACCATTTCGTCGGTTACAACGAACTCGCGAATCTTACGCTGGCTGGGGAGGTGGTACATGAGGTCCAGCATCAGGTCTTCCAGAATCATCCGCAGCCCGCGGGCGCCGACTTTTCTCTCCAGGGCCTGGGTGGCGATCGTACTGAGGCTCCCGTCGGTAAATCGTAATTTGACGTTTTCGAACTCAAACAGCCGTTGATACTGACGAACCAGCGCGTTCTTGGGTTGCGTCAGGATCTCAACGAGGGCTTGCTGGTCCAAGTCGCTGAGCACGCTGACCACGGGCAGGCGGCCCACAAATTCAGGAATCAGACCGTAGTGAATAAGGTCGGTCGGCTGCACTTGCTCTAATGTGGCAATATCGCGCCGACCAGCGGCTGGCGCTGGCGCGGGCGTTTCCGCACGAAAACCCATGGTCTTCTTACCCATCCGGTGTTCGATGACCTTCTCCAGCCCCACAAAGGCCCCGCCGCAAATGAACAGGATATTCGTTGTGTCCACCGGAGTGCATTCCTGGTGAGGGTGCTTGCGTCCCCCCTGCGGCGGAACGCTGGCCACTGTGCCTTCCAGAATCTTTAGCAGCGCCTGTTGTACCCCCTCGCCCGAAACATCCCGGGTGATGGAGGGGTTTTCGTCCTTCTTTGAAATCTTGTCGATCTCGTCGATGTAAATGATGCCCTGCTGGGCGCGCTGCACATCGCCGCCGGCGCTTTGCAGGAGCTTCAAAATGATATTCTCGACATCCTCGCCAACGTACCCCGCTTCAGTCAGGGTGGTTGCATCGGCAATGGCAAACGGAACTTCCAGCACGCGCGCCAGGGTTTGAGCCAGCAGGGTCTTGCCCGTGCCCGTCGGGCCGATCAGCAGGATATTCGACTTCGTCAATTCCACGTCACTGCGAATGCGCGTCAGGATGTTGCGCTTGTAGTGGTTGTATACCGCCACGGCGAGCTTTTTCTTGGCCTTATCCTGGCCCACTACATACTGATCGAGAAATGCCTTGATCTCCGAGGGGCGCGGCAGCTTGGTTTGCGCTGCGGGTACGCGATCGCTGCGGTCTTCCTCCAAGATGCTGTTGCACACCGCCACGCACTCGTCGCAAATGTATGCTCGCGTATGGTCACCGGGCGAGGATATCAGCTTCGCCACCGCGTCCTGAGGCTTCTGGCAAAAGGAGCAGTGAAGCAATTCCTCGGTACCAGGGCGTTTCAAATTCATCTCCGTGGTCTACTTATGCTTGTATATGATTTCATCGAGAATGCCATACTCGTGTGCTTGCTGGGCACTCATCCAGAAATCACGTTCCACGTCGCGCTCAATCTTTTCAATCGGCTGATTGGTATGCTTTCCCATGATTTCGTTCAGGCTGGCACGAATGCGCAGGATTTCGCGGGCATGAATGTCAATATCGGTCGCCTGTCCCGAAAGTCCACCAATGGTAGGTTGGTGAATCAAGACGCGGGCGTTGGGGAGGGCATAACGCTTGCCGGGGGTCCCGGATGCGAGCAAAAGCGCGGCAATGCTGGCGGCCTGCCCAATGCAGATCGTCGCCACATCGGGACGAATAAACTGCATCGTATCATAAATGGCCATCCCCGCTGTAACCACGCCTCCAGGCGAATTGATGTAAAGGGAAACGTCCTTCTCCGGATCTTCGGCTTCCAGGAAGAGCAATTGGGCTGTCACCAGGTTGGCGATGTTATCGTCAATCGGAGTTCCGATAAAGATAATATTGTCACGCAAAAGGCGGGAATAGATGTCGTAAGCGCGCTCACCACGGTTGGTTTGCTCCACCACCATGGGAACTAACGTCAGGTTAGGCTGGTTGCTCATGTTCTTTATCTACGGACTCTCTCAAACCGGGCCGGCAGACTGCACATTTTTCCGAATGATTTTCGCGTTGCGGTATATGAAGTCCAGCGCTTTTTGATTTCGGCGAGTAGACTTCAGTGTATCCAGCTTCCCGTCGCGTGTCAAGCGCGTCTTCAATTCCGCCGCAGTAATGCGACGCTCCTGCGCCATCTCCCGAATAGTGTTGTCCAGTTCCTCTTCCGTTAAATCAATCTTCTCGGCTTCGGCCACCCGGCCGAGGGCCAGAGCGACCCGGACTTCCTTCTCGGCTTCCGGCCTGGCATCCTCGCGGACTTTTCTCCAATCCACCTGGGTTTGCCGAGGATCAATTCCTTGCGCCATCAGTTGCCCCAGGGTCCGCTCGATCTTTCGATCCAATTGGGTTTCCACCAGCACCTCGGGAACCGGGAACTGATTCGCCTCGAGGAGTTTTGCCGCCAGTTTTTGCTTGGAGTCCATCTCCGCCTGCCGCTTGGCATTTTCCGCCAAGTCCTGGCGCAGCTTAGTGCGCAACTCCTCCAGCGACGCAAACTCGCTAACGGACTTGGCAAGCTCGTCGTCCGCGGGAGGCACTACTTTTCTTTTGATGCTCTGAATCTCCACTCGGTAACTAAAAGTTCTGCCCGCGAGAGTTTTCTGGGGGTATTCGGCTGGATATGTAACCGGGAATTCCTTGACTTCGCCTACATTGGCTCCACGCAGATTCTCGGTGAATGCCTGCACCGTGTGCTTCCCGCCCAAGTGAACCACCGCTTCCTTAGCCTCAGTCGGTTGGCTCGCCGGCGAGGAGGTGTCTTGACCGCGGTAATTTACGGTGAGATGGTCGTCGTCCGCGGCGGGACGGTCAGTGACCACTTCGAATGTCGCCGCGCTTTCTTGCAGATCCGCGACAGCCTTGTCCACGTCGGCGTCCGTGACCTCTCGAGGCTCCTCTTCGACTTCGAATTCCTTGTAGGGTTGGAGCTCAAACTCCGGGTAGATTTCGAAGGTCGCTTTGCAGGTAAGCGGTTGGTCGTCCTCGAACTTCAATTCCTCGAATTGGGGTTGACCGGCAATCTCCCATTTGTGGTCTTTCACCGCCGTTTGGAAGAAGCGGGGAATCAAGGTCTGGGCAACTTCGCTGCGAATGTCGTCGCGAAAATGCCGGCGTACCAGCGAAGTGGGGGCGCGACCCGGGCGAAATCCCGGAATCCGCGCGCGCTTGGCGAATTGCCCCGCGACGGAATCTGCTTCGCGCTGCACGACGTCGAGAGGTACTTCAATAACCAGTTCTTTTTTGCAGGTTGTGGCTTCCACGGCGCCTCAAAGGCAAATTTAGAAGGTGAAATGCGGACGGCAGGGTCTGCACTGCGAACCCGAATCCGATATGAAAAGCCCGAGTCCCACCTGGTAGGCGTCCGAGCCTCCTTAGACCCGAACAGTTTGAGTATAGCATAGGCGTGTGCCCTGTCAATATTGGAGCGGAATCCCAAGAATCGCGATTGAGCGATGGTAGGGTGTTCCTGAGATGGTGGAAAGATCGTTTGCCGCGAGCCGTGGTTAATCCGGGTGAGGTCGCGACTCCATTGCGGTCAAGATTCAGGGGTCCA
>Ga0187884_10000630_pt1 | contig 34627 bp, 26 predicted proteins | sample June2016WEW_20_4_FD_132983 | JGI IMG/M metagenome (GOLD analysis project Ga0187884, IMG submission 132983) | Peatland microbial communities from SPRUCE experiment site at the Marcell Experimental Forest, Minnesota, USA - June2016WEW_20_40 | ecosystem: Environmental > Terrestrial > Soil >...
GAAGGTCGTTGCGAGGTCAGAACATTCATGCCAACTACCGTTTGGAAGGGCCAAATCGCCTTCGGCCTGGTCTCGTTCCCCGTCAAGCTCCACGCTGCCGCCCGCAGCCAATCCGTCAGCTTCTACCAGCTTCACCAGTGCGATCATTCGCGCGTCAAACAGGTGCTCTACTGTCAGGCCGAGGACCGACCTGTTTCCCGCACCGAGTTCAAAGGCTTCGAGTATGAGCGCGACCGCTACGTCGTCGTTGGGGATGACGAATTGGAACAGATGGCGCCGCCAAGCTCTCGGGTGATGGAGGTGCGCGAGTTCGTGCCTATCGCCGAAGTCGATCCGGTGTATCTTGATGCATCGTATTACGTGGTGCCGGAGACGGCGGGGGAGAAACCATATGCGCTGCTGTGCGAAGCCCTTCGGCGTTCCGGTCATGCCGCGGTGGCGCAGTGGACCTGCCACAACCGGGAATACCTGGTGCTGCTGCGGCCCGGCCGCTTCGGGCTTTCCTGCTCCACACTCTCTTCTATGCCGACGAAGTCCGCGCCCTGGATGAGTTCCGCACCGAGGTGGAGTGGGTGTCGCCGCGCGAGTTGGAACTGGCCGATCTGCTGGTGGAAGCCCTGGCGGCGCGCTTCGAACCTGCCAAGTATCGGGACACCTACCGCGAGAACCTGCGGGCGATGCTAGACGCCAAGATCCGGGGAGAGGAACTGAAGCGGGAGGTGCCAGCACCAGTGCCCGTGGCCGTGCTCGACATTCTGGAGGGGCTCAAGGCCAGCCTGGCGCGCGCCAAGAAACCCGCTGCCGGAGCCGGACGGTCGCCCGCCAAGCTGACCGCAGCCGCGGCTCGCTGATGAGCTTGACTTCTGCTGACGTCGTTGCCCCTAACGCAGAACCGCCGCCGGATCGTGGAACCGGCGGCGGTTTGGGGGTAGATGGTGATGCCTACTTAGCGATCCGGTACACCCGGTCGCCAGATTCGTTCTTCAACGACTCGATCTTCACCCCGTGCTTCTTGCCCGCCGTCGAGATGAACCCCCTCACGCTGTGGGCCTGCCAGCCTGCGGCCGCCATGATCTCGGCCAGCGTCGCCCCCTTCACCCGACCGGTCATCGCCAGAATCTGCGCTCCTTTGCTCTGGGTTCGCCCAGCACTGGCTGCTTTCTTGCCCGCCTTAGCCTTGCGCCCCTTGGTGCCGGTCCGCCTTCTTCTGGCTCTTGGGTGCGCTCTTCGTTGGCTTGGCCACCTTCTTCGAGCTGGCCTTTTCCGGCGCAACCGTTGCGCCCGCTGCCGCAACAGTCGCCGCCGTGTCGTTCGTTTCTGCAGTTGTCATCGTGGTCTATCTCCCTTTCCTGGCTCCCTTCCGGAGCACCCGATTCATCCCTCTGGTTGGCCGGAAAGGCAAGGCAATTCGCACCACTTTTCCGCTCAGATTCTCGCTTCTCTAGTGCGGATTCTGCTTGCCTGGGGGCGCAGTACGTCGCACCAGAGTGTCTGATGTCAGGAGAGCCCTCGTTTGGTCCGTTGGGCCCGAAACGTTAGCTCTCTATCGGAAGTGACGCGGCGCAGTATTGCTGAGACATGGCGAAGGGCCCTCGGCCGCGTCACTTTCGATAGGACGCTAACGACTTGTCGTTCCTAATCCGTTCGTTCGCAGGAACTTCGTCCCCGCGGGACGCAACGCCGATTGCAATGAGCTACGATGTTCCGGCAGCTATGGTGAACATCGCAGAAGCCCGGCGCCAGTGCGAGCTCTTCATCGCAGAAATGGCAGACAATCGTCCCAATTGTGACGACGCTGGCGTCGCACGGAAGATCCTCAGCGAACTTGAACGCTATGGCCAGCCTACCGCCCGAACACGTGCACGGCTGACACACTGGTGCCATACCAACGGAACCCTCTATCAACGCGGGGTGCCTATCGCGAAAGCAATTTGCGACGCAATTTACGGTCGAATCCTGCCCCGTGAAGATTGACAGCGCGGTCATGTCGGAACTGATGCCGACTTCCCGGTCCTAGCGACCCAGACGGTAGCCGACTCGGTGCCTACACCGGTTTTAGCAACCCCCGGAATCCCCTTGGGCTGCTCGTGCCGCTGAAGATCCCATTCATGGCTATCCGGACGACACTGAAGACAGCCGTCACCCGCGGCCTTTGCTCCCCGCCGCGACCCTACGGTCCGTAGGCGGGGCCGACAACCCACATAAATGATTGGATGTCGATCATGTCTCGCGGTACGAGTTCGTGCCGGCCGAGGCTTCCAAGTTTTTCGCGCAGGCTGTTCGCGAGGGCGAGGACGCGCTCGTAGGTCTTCCAGGTGACTTCGGGGTGGTAGTCGATATCTACGCCGGCCATCAGCGCCGCGTGCTTCGTCACTTCGGGTTTGACGAACACGTGAGTGTCGGGGTACGTGATGAACCAGAAGTACGTGGCGATAGGCCATTTCGCCACGCCGATGTCGTAGAGCATGCGCACGTACGCCTCAAAGCGCGATGATACGGCACCATCGCCGTAGAGGTGCTGGTATAGCTGTGTCGCGAAGAGTTGCTGTCGTCCAGGTGATGATAGGCCGTCTGACAACCAGATCTTCTCGTAATGGTGGATGAGATTGGTCCTGTTAACCACGCGCCGTGCACGCTCACACACCTCGGCATACGCCCCATCCTTGAGATGGGAGCGCATCAATTCCTCACTAAGCTCGTCACGCAGCGACTCGCAGGCGTCAACCTTGTACTGTCGCTCATTGCGCGGCCCGCCTATGTAGTCGGGGTCTGCGAAACCGTGCGGAAACTCGTGAAGGAACTTCTCGACCGCCGCTGTGAAGGACAAGTGGTTGGGGCGATGATGCGACGACTTCTTGACTGGCTTGTTAGCCTGCCGAACGAGCGCGGTGAGGTAATCGGATTCTGCTTCCTCACCGTTAACCAGGACGAACCTCGCGACGCGCAGGTCGAACGTCTTCACACCGACGTCCTCAAAGATCACCCGGACCCGCTCGCCAGCTTGATCATCGAGTACCTCCCCGAGTCCCCAGTCCGAGCGTGACTCGTGCTTGACGCGATCACCACGCTTGAACCCAACGGTCGTGTTCTCCTGAACTCCCATTGCTGCTACGAGGCCACCTTTTCCTTTTCATCGAGATACATGCCACACCCAAGCATAACGCCCCGCGCATCAAGACCCAACTCGGTTCCTCCTATAGCGTGCGCTGTTTGATCAGTCGCAGCAACGTCCCCAGTTTCTGATCCAGCGCCGTCTCGGCCATCATCATCCGGCTGTAACCCAGGGTGAACGTGAACCCGTTCAGCCGCCGTTGCTGGCCGCCGATCTCAATGCTGCCCAGATGCCCCCAATCCACCTGCGCCTGTTTGCCCGGCGGAGTCTCGAATCTCCGCACTGCCACCGTCTGCGCAGAGGCATGCTGGGGATGCAACCAGTGCTTGAGGATCGTGTAGCCGCCCCCGTAGCCGCGAACGCGCAACTCCCGCAGCAGCACCTGCGCGTTCCACACGCCGGCCTTCAGCCGCTCTTCCAGGTACGGCTTGAAGGCGTCCAGCTTGCCCGGCTGCGCCGGTCGCGGACCATACACCGGCGGGCCTTCCGGCTGCAGCAGGTACTTCCGGACCGTCTTGCGGTCAAATCCGGTCAGCCTGCTGATCGCCCGGATGCTCAACCCCTGCCGCTTCAACTCTTCGATGTCGCTCACTTCTTTCACCCTTAACAGGTCTCGGCACCTCCTCCGCTTCCAGAGTCGGCGCCGGCTTCAGCCTCTGCCATGGGGTGGGGGAATTTTACTCCTGCGTTATGGGGATTTTACGACCGGCGGTGACAGATCGGTTTAACCCGCTGGGTCAGGTTGCGACTCAGGGCGGCTTTGTGGCGGCAGTGGAAAACACCGCGCCGTCGTCGGGCAGCTCTGTTAGAACTCGGGGTACGTCCGCGGCTGGCAAGCAACACTGCTGGCAGTGGGCTCGGCCCGTGGTACCTCGCGAAGGCCAAGGCCCTCTCCGTTGGGCTTTCTAATGCGTACTTCAAATCGCTCGGGCTTCCGTCATTGTTCGAAGAAGTGTCGGCGTAACCGACTCGAACCGCCGTGTACGGACCCGTACGCACGGTGGTGTGGCAGGGGTCGGCGGGTGACCGCCGCCCCTATGCCGATCTCGTCGCCAAGCCGTCGAGTCGTCCAATCCACGCAAGCGATATCACCTCATATCGGTAGGTAACTGACCCCAGAGGCTGCGCTGCGCCCCAGCTCAGCGGTGGCTCGCGCATGGCGCCCCGCGGCGGCCGGCGTCTACCACCTGGCGCCCGACGCGTTAACACGCGCCAACGGGGCGCGTGCGCTGCGGTAATTTCTCGGCAAGCAGGGTCGCACGCAGGGTCGCACGCGTGCCATCAGGGGCGCACGCGGGGCGCACGCCAGCCATCCGTGGCGCCCCTGGCGCCGGCCGATTTTTCCATTGGGACGTGTTTGCTATTACTTGGACGAGTAGGGACCATGCCGGACCTATCGCACAGCCAGCCGTTTACTGGTTAACCCCGGATGCCAGGAAGCCGCCATCCACCGCGATGCACTGCCCGGTGATGAAGCTGGCGGCGTCTGAGGACAGCAGGACGCCGGCGCCCACCAGTTCTTCGGATCGGCCGAAGCGGCCCATGGGCGTGCGCATGCGCAGTTCCTTGCCGCGCTCGGTGCCGTCGAGCAGGGCGGCGTTCATCTCCGTGCGGAATACACCCGGCGCAATCGCGTTCACGTTGATGCCGTCCTTGGCCCATTCCACCGCCAGGCTGCGGGTGAGCCCCAGCACTGCGGCTTTGGACGCCGCGTAAGCCGTCACCTGCACCAGCGAAACGTACGAGTTGAGCGACGCGATATTGACGATGCGGCCCCGCCCGCCCGCTTTCAGCGCACGGTAAAACGACTGGCAGGCGCGCAGCATACCCGTCAGGTTTACGTTCATCAGGTTGTTCCACTCGGCTTCGCTGATGTCGATGGTCGGTTTGCGGAAGATCTGGCCGGCCGCGTTGACCAGCACGTCCACCCGTCCGAACGCCGCCAGCACGGCGTCGCGAAAGCCATCCACCGATTCGCGCGAGGCAACGTCGCAAGCGTGGCGAAGCGTCTTTCGGCCGGCGAGCTCGATCTCCGCGCATGCTTCTTCCACCAGCGGCGCGCGGCGGCCGGTCGGCACCACGTCTGCGCCCGCGCGCGCCAGGCCCGAGGCCAGCACGCGCCCCAGCCCGGAAGTGCCTCCCACTACGACCGCCACGCGGCCGGTCAAATCCATCCCGTTGTTGGCTGCCATAAATCGCTCCTTAGGCCAGCAAGCACTCCCTGACGGCCGTGGCTCTGCTCGCACTTCGGAGCCGCGACCGTGAGGGAGCGGTTGGCATTATCCCAATCTAACGGACCTTATCGTTGGATACGCGCCCCGCCGCCGCCGGCCAGCGCCAGCACCTGCTCGAGCGTGGCCATGGTGGTGTCGCCGGGGAAGGTGGTCAGCAGCGCGCCGTGAGCCCAGCCCAGCTTCACTGCCTCGCCCGGCTCCGCTCCGGTGAGCAGGCCGTAGAAAAAGCCGGCCGCGAAGCCGTCGCCGCCGCCCACCCGGTCGTAGACATCCAGCTCCGCCACCGGCGCATTGTAGACCTGGCCGTTCACCCAGGCCACCGCGCTCCAACTGTGGCGGTTGGTCGAATGAACCTCGCGCAACGTCGTCGCTACCACCTGGATCTGGGGATGCTTGGCCACCGCCTGCTCGATCATCTTCACAAACGCCGAAGGATCCAGCTTGGACTTGGCCGCCACTTCCGGCCCGGCGATTCCCAGACCTTTCTGCAAATCCTCTTCGTTGCCCACCAGCACGTCGACATTCTTGACGATGCGGCTCAGCACTTCGGCGGCGCGCGCTTCGCCGCCCGAAATGTCCCACAGCTTCTGGCGGTAATTCAGGTCGAAGCTGACGATGGCGCCGGCCGCCTTGGCCGCCTGCATGCCTTCGATCACCAGCTCGGCCGTGGTCGCCGACAGCGCGGCGAAGATGCCGCCCGAATGAAACCAGCGCACGCCGCCCGCAAAAACTTCGCTCCAGTTGAAATCGCCCGGCTTCAGCCGCGCCGCCGCTTCGTTCGAGCGGTTATAGAAAACCACCGGGGCGCGCGCCCCAAGACCGCGGTCGCTGAACACCGTCGCCATGTTGGGGCCGGTCACGCCGTCGTGCGCAAAGTGCTTGTAAAACGGCTTCACGCCCATGGCGCGCACGCGCTCCGCGATCAGGTCGCCAATCGGATAATCGGCCATCGCGGTGACGATGGCGGTCTTCCGGCGAAAGCAGTCGGCCAGATTCGCCGCGACGTTGAATTCGCCGCCGCTGACGTGAATGCGGCACTCCGCGGCCTTGCGAAACGGAACGATGCCCGGGTCCAGCCGGTGCACTAAAGCGCCGAGCGAAACCAGGTCCAGCGCTCCGTCCTTTGGAGTTTTCCAGGACTGACCCATACTGATGTTTTTTCGTGAACCTCGCTTGCGACAGCCGTCGGAGTCACGGCAGCTTTTCAACTTATGATCCGGCGCGGCCGGCTGTCAAGGGGATGAGCCTGAATCCTCGATTTAGCCGGGCTGAACGATGGAAGCCGGAGGCGCGGGCGTTCCTTGGATCAACTACAGCCTTGGTAAACTGGGGTTGAGCTGGAGGGCCTCGAAGATGAAATTCTTTCTCGACACCGCCAATCTGGATGAGCTGCGGCAGGGTGCGGCTTGGGGGATCGTCGACGGTGTCACCACCAATCCTTCCCTGATCGCCAAAGAAGGAGTGCCGCTCGAAGAGCACATCCGGGAGATCTGCGGGATTGTCGATGGCGATATCAGCGCCGAGGTGGTCGCCACCACTTCGCGGGAAATGATCGGCGAGGGCAGGAGGCTCACCAAGATTCACCGCAACGTGGTTGTCAAGTGCCCGCTCACCCGGGACGGCATCGTGGCCACCAAGACCCTCGCCGCGGAAGGCATCCGCGTCAATGTCACGCTCTGCTTTTCCGCCAACCAGGCCATGATCGCCGCCAAGGCAGGAGCCTACATCGTCAGCCCGTTCGTGGGGCGGATCGACGACATTAGTTGGACCGGCATGGACTTGATTCGCGACATCGTGCAGATCTACCGGAACTATGGTTACAAGACGCAGATTCTCGCGGCCTCGCTGCGGTCGCCTACCCACGTCTCGCAGGCGGCGCTGGCCGGTGCGCACATCGCCACCATGCCGTTCAAGGTTCTCGATATGCTTTTCAACCACCCCCTGACCGATAAGGGACTGGAGCAGTTTCTCAAGGATTGGAATAAGGCGTTTCAGCCCGCTTCGGTTGCCGGATGAGCGTAGCCCATGCCTGGGGTCCTCGCATTCTCGTTTCCGGCTGAAGCTGTCACGCTGTTCTTGGCCGGAGTTCTGCTGGCGCTGGCATCGTTGGCGGGATACCGCGCGTGGAAAGGCTCGCGCATCACGCCCGACGAGCGCGAACGGATGCGCCGCGCCGCGCTGGCGGCGCGCGGCAAGCTGGGTGATGCCTCGCTGGTGGAAATGCGCGGCGAGGTGGTGGTTTATTCGTACGCCATCCGTGGCGTCGAGTACACGGCGTCGCAGGATGTGTCCTCGCTCCGCCAGTACTTGCCGGCCGAAGAGACGCTGTGCAGCCCGGTGTGGGTGCGCTACGATCCCAAGAATCCCGCCAATTCGATCATACTGGCTGAGACCTGGACCGGTCTGCGAAACAAATCGCCCGGAGTCACCCAACCCCGGCCGTGACTTGCCCGAAGCCAAGCCCCGCACTCCTTTGTCGTGAGCTTGGCCGCCCTCCCCTATTCCGAGGCGCGCCAGCGCAGCGCGCGCAGGGTGTTCCACCGGCTGGCTCCGCCCGGTTCCAAATCGAAAAACGTCTTGCCCGCGTACCGGCCGCCCAGGGGCCAGCGGCCGTCGGCCCGCCGCCGGCTCTCCACCAGATCGAACGCGTCCGCGAGCCGCGCATCGGGCGGCGCACCCGCATCGCGAAAATAGTCCAGCCCCCGCAGCGCGTCGTAGTGCCAGCGTGCGGGAAAAACAAAGCGCGTAAACGCCGGTTTGGCGATTGCGCCGGTGCGGTGCGACCGGTACAACCGGTGGATCAGCAGGAATTCGCGGCCGCGCCTTTGTGCCGCTTGCGCCGCCCGCGCTCGCTCCGGCCGGAGCCGCTCATACTCGAGCAGCCCTTCGAGTGCGGAAATCGTCGTGTGGAACGACCCATGCGTGGCCCCCGAGTAGCCTGGCATGGCCCGGCAATTCCAGCCGCCATCCTGCATCTGTTGCGCGATCACGTGTTCGGCCAGGCCATCCACGCGTTCGTCCTCCAGGCCGAACCAGCATACAATGCCCAGCACCATCGAGCTGATACAGGTTTCGCTGCGCTGGTGCCGTGGTGGGAAAAAGTTGATCCCGCCATCGCTCCAGAAGCCGGCGTCGAGCAGTACCCGGCAGCCCCGCAACGCCTGGGGATGGCGCGGTTCGAGGCCCAGCGAGCGCAGCAATAACATTGTATACGTGGTGGAAGTCCATTTCGGATTGTAGATGCCGCCCGCCCAGCGGCCATCGTGATCCTGCAGCGCCAGCAGGGGCGCGCCCCAGCCTTCACGCCCGATCCGCTTTTGCTCGCGCTTCACGGTGTGGGGCGACGCTCCGAGCAGGTCTCGCATCACCTGCCAGCGAATTGCCGGATCGCCCTCCAGCAGCCAATCGAGAACCGCGTCTTTTGCCATGCGTGGCGCCTTGGCAACAACCTACCGATTGCGACGCAACATTCTAACTCCGCGGGCTGGTTGATACACTATCCTTGAAGACTTTGGGCCGGTTCTACAATCACGCCGAATTGATCGAACAGCGCCAGCGCTGGCGGCGTGAGGGCAAGACCGTCGTTTTCACCAACGGCTGTTACGATCTGCTGCATCCGGGACACATCAGCACTCTCGAGGCCGCCCGGTCAATGGGCGATGTGCTGGTTTTGGCCCTCAATTCCGACGCCGGCACTCGCCGCATGAAGGGGCCTGCGCGCCCAATAATTCCCGAGCGCGAGCGCGTCGAACTGGCACTGGCCCTCGAAGCCGTCGATGCGGTCACGCTGTTCGACGAGGAGACGCCGCGCGCGCTCGTCGCCGCTCTTCTGCCCGACGTCCTGGTCAAGGGCGCCGACTGGTCCCACTTCGTGGCCGGCCGCGAGGAAGTGGAGGCGGCGGGAGGCAAAGTCGTCACCTTGCCCCTCGAGCCGAATTATTCTACTACTAATATAGTTAATATGCTTGCCGCCGGACGCTACTCTTGACCCACCCCGCGATTCGAGATCTATTCCTGGAACTGGGCCGCCATCCCAGCTTCGCGGAAGCCTTAAGAAAACTCGCCGGCGACGGCGCAGCTCACTTGTCGGGCTTGACCAGCACCGCCAAGGCCTTGTATTCGGTACTCCTCTGGCAGAGCACGGGCCGCCCTCTGATAATTGTAGTAGATGGCAACCAGGAAGCCGAGGCGCTGTCGGAAGCTGTCGAGACCTTCTTCCGCCTGCTCGCGACCGATGACCGCGACGGCCCGCTACTGCTTCCGGCGTTGGACGTTCTGCCGCTGCAAAAGCTCTCCCCGCACGCCGAGATTCTGGAAGCGCGCGCCGTCGGATTGTGGCGTCTGGCCACCGCACGCGCGCCCATCACGGTGCTGCCCGTGGCCTCGGCTCTGCTGCGCATCGAGCCGGCGGATTATTACCGGCAGCTCGCCCTACGGCTGACGGTAGGCGACGAGCTGCCTTTGGAAGAAGTGGTCGCCCACCTGGAAAGCGTCGGCTACCAGCGTCGCGAGCCGGTGGAAATGGTGGGGGAATACTCCGTGCGCGGCGGTATTCTGGACGCCTTCTCGCCGGAAGCCGCCAAGCCGGTCCGCCTTGACCTGTTCGGCGACCAGGTGGAATCCATTCGCCGCTTCGACGTGGAATCGCAGCGCTCCGTCCTGAAAATCGGCGACTGCACGCTGCTGCCGCTCACCGAATTCCAGAGATCGCGCGAGCTGCTGGCGGAGTTGCACGAACTGATGCGCCAGGCGGGCACGCCCGAGCGCGAGCTGCCCCCCGCGGGAGAACCCTTTGCCGGCTGGGAGACGCTGGCGGCGATGGTGCGCTCGAAGACCGGGGCCGTCCTCACGCTGGCTGACCGGCCGGTCGTTGTCTGGGACGAACCAGACCAGGTGCGCAGCGCCGCCGAGCGGCTCTGGAAGCGCCTGGAGCAAGTGGAGCCCTCGCCGGCCTACGCTCCGGGCAACATTTTTTACCGTTGGGACGAATTTCAGCAGTCGGCCCAGGCGCTGCCGCAGCTCGTTATGGAGGAGCTGGAAATCGGCTCCGGCGTGGCGAGCCACATCGCAACCCGGCCTACGCTGCGCTTTCATGGCAACATTCAGGTGGCGATCGCCGAGGCGCGCTCGCTCGTGGAATCCGGCAACCGGGTGGCTTTCTTCGCGCCGGCTGCAGGTGAAGTCGAAAGGCTCGCCGACGTCTTCAACGAGTACGAAGTGGCTTACCAACTCGGCCTGGAGCAGTTGGATTCCACGCCCGCCTATCTCGCCGAACGCGTCTACATGGCGGGCGCGGTGGCCAACATTCACCTCGTCAAGGGGCTGATCCGCCGCGGCGCCGCATTCCAGGATTCGAAATTGGTCGTCTTCGGTTCCGAGGACCTCTTTGAAGCCTCCGAAATGGTCGCCCAGGCCCCCGCCGGCAAGCCGGCGCTGGCGGCCTTTTCCGCCGATCTGATCGACCTCAAGCCCGGCGACTTCGTGGTGCACGCCGAGCACGGCGTCGCCCAGTTTCTGGGCCTGCGCGAGATCGCTCAAGGCGACGCCAAGGGCGATTACATGCTCCTCGAATACGCCGCCGGCGCCAAACTCTACGTCCCCCTGGCGCGCATGGACCTGGTCGAGCGCTTCCGCGGCGCGGGCGAAGCCAAACCCGCCCTGGACCGCATGGGCGGAGCCACCTGGACCAAAACCAAGTCCCGCATCAAAGCCAAAATGCGCGACATGGCCGACGAGTTGTTGAAGCTCTACGCCGCGCGCAAGCTGGCCGACGGTTTCTCCTTTTCCGCCGACAGCAACTGGCAGCGCGAGTTTGAGGACGCTTTCGATTTCACCGAGACCCGCGACCAGTTGACCGCCATTCGCGACATCAAGCGCGACATGGAAGGCCCGCACCCGATGGACCGCCTGCTCTGCGGCGACGTGGGCTATGGCAAGACCGAAGTGGTAATGCGCGCCGCTTTCAAAGCTCTCGGCGATGGGCGGCAGGTTGCCATGCTGGCTCCCACCACCGTTCTGGCGTTTCAGCACCTGGAGACCTTCAGACGGCGCTTTCAGCCGTTTCCCGTTCGCGTCGAAATGTTCAGCCGCTTTCGTTCGCCCAAAGAGATCAAAGCCGGCCTGGCGGATTTGGCCGAAGGCAAAATCGATATCGCCATCGGGACCCACCGCCTGCTGTCCCAAGATGTCCAGTTTCGCGACCTCGGCCTCGTCATCGTGGACGAAGAGCAGCGCTTTGGCGTCAAGCACAAGGAGCGGCTCAAGCAGTTGAAGAAACAGGTGGACGTGATCACCATGAGCGCCACTCCCATTCCCAGGACACTACACATGTCGTTGTTAGGGTTGCGCGACATGTCGGTGATCGAAACCCCGCCCAAAGATCGCCTCGCCATTCATACCGTGGTCGCCCCGTTTCAGCCTGAACTGATCCGCGCTGCGGTGGAACTGGAATTGGGCCGGGGCGGCCAGGTCTATTTCTTGCACAATCGCGTCGATTCCATCTGGGCGCGAGCTGCCAGCATCCAGGAACTCGTTCCCGGCGCACGCATCGGCGTCGGCCACGGCCAGATGGCGGAAGCCGAGCTCGAGCGAACCATGCTCCACTTCATGCGGCACGAGTTCGATATCCTAATGTGTACTACAATTATAGAAAATGGCCTCGACATCCCTCGCGCAAATACTATGATTATAGAGAATGCCGAGCGCTACGGCCTCAGCGAGCTCTACCAGTTGCGCGGCCGGGTGGGGCGGTGGAACCGCCGTGCGTATGCTTACCTGCTGGTGCCGCCCGATACGGAACTGAACGAAATTGCCCGCAAACGGTTGGCGGCCCTGAAGGAATTCAGCGATTTAGGAGCTGGATTCAAGATCGCTGCGCTGGATCTGGAACTGCGCGGTGCAGGCAATCTGTTGGGCGGCGAGCAGCACGGCCACATCAACTCCGTGGGCTACGACACCTATGTGCGGCTGCTGGATGAAACCGTGCGCGAATTGAAGGGTGAGGAAGTGGTGCCGGAGATCCACTCGTCGGTGAATCTGGGGCTGGACATACGGATTCCGCCGGATTACATCCCCGACGAGAACCAGCGCCTGCGCGCGTATCGGCAGATCGCCAGCGCGACCGGCCGGGAGGTGCGCGAGCGTGCCGAAAAGGAACTGGAGGACCGTTTCGGCACAGTGCCGGCGGCGGTGCGCAGCCTGCTCGCTTACTCCGCCATCAAGACGGTGGCCGAGCAACTAGGCATCGAGGCTATCGACAGGCGGCATAACCTCTTGAGTATCAGGTTCCACCGCGAGACGCGGGTGGATCCGGCGCGGCTCATGCACGTGGTTGCCAGGACTCCTGGCGCGCAGTTCACTCCGGCAGGCGTGTTGCTGCTACCTTTGGACGGGCAGGCTTCGGCGCCGGAAATCCTCGGTTTCCTCGATGCCAAGTTGGAACAAATGCGGCCGCCTGGCGGAGCGCCCTAGTCGTTGTAGGGACGAGGCATGCGTCGCCCTCGCGTCCGTGTGGCGAAATGGTATCGGAACTTCGAACTCGTGTACTCGGTCGGCTCTTCCCCCGATGGTAGAATGGAGCGTTAGCAGCTATGATTCGCAGGTTTGTAGTAGTCATAATGGCAACCTTGCCGCTGGCGGTTGCCGCCGATATCCGCGTGGTGGAAGAGATCGCCGCCAAAGTGAACGGGGATATCATCACCCGCGGCGAACTGGATGAACAGCGGAGAGATCTGGAGATGGCCCTGCGCCAGGAGCGGCACCTGACGGGCGTGGAACTCACCACCGCCGTGCAGGAGGAATCCAAGAACCTCCTGCGGGATAAAATCGACGAATTGCTGTTCGTGCAGAAGGCCAAGGACCTGAACATTAACGTGGATGGCGAGGTCGCCCGGCGCCTGGCCGAAATGCAGGTGATGGCCAAAATCACCGACCCCGACAAGTTTCACGATTACGTCCGCGACAACACCGGCATGCCGTTTGAAGAGTTCAAGCAGAAGATCACGAGCGATATGCTGGTGCACCGCATCGTCGGCCAGGAAATAGGCTCGCGCATCATTATTCCGGACCCCGAGCTGCGCAAATACTACGATGCCCACACCAAGGAATTCGTGCGCAAAGCGCAGGTCTTCTTCAGCCAGATTTTCATCTCCACCGAGGGCAAGACGCCGGAGCAGATCAAAGCGGCGGAAGCAAAGGCCAAGGATGTGGCGGCGCGTGCCCGCCGGGGCGAGAAATTCAGCGACCTGGTGACGGCTTACTCCGACGACCCGGAAACGGCGCGCACCGGAGGCGTGGTGCCGCCGCGCGAAAAAGGCATGTCGCTTCCCCAGGTCGAGGATTTTCTGTTCAAGGAAAAGAAGGGCTCGGTTTCCGACCCGGTCAAGGTGCCGCAGGGCTTCATGATCATGCGCATCGACGACCGCTATGAGGCGGGGCAAGCTTCGTTCGACGAAGTCAAGGATCAGATTCAGGAGATTATGGCCGAGCCGCAACTGGAGCCCAAGGTGCGCGCCTATCTCACCAAGCTGCGCCAGGATGCGTTCCTGGAAATCAAGGACGGCTACGTGGATAGCGGCGCCGCTCCCGGCAAGGACACTCACTGGCACGACATCGCGCAACTGAAGCCGCAGACCACCACCAAGGAAGAAGTGGCCGCAACGCACCGGCGGCACAAGCACATCCTGTTCATCCCGATACCGGGAACCACCTCCACCGCGGGCACCAGGCCCAATATCGACACCTCGAAGCTTGGCGAGCGCGCCCCGAAGGCGCCCGCGGAGCCGGCTGCGCCCGAAACGCCGGATGCCCCCGCCAAACCCGAAACGCCGGACGCTCCCGCCAAACAATGAAGTCGCCTTACGTTAACGAGCTCGAACCCAACAAGGTGATCACCGGCAGTTTCCTGGTTCATTCCAAGGAGATCCGCCAGAAGCGAACCGGCGAGCTTTATCTTTCTCTGCTCCTGGGCGACCGCACCGGCGAGGTGGACGCCAAGATGTGGGACAACGTGGCCGACGTGGTCGATGGCTTCGAGCGCGACGATTTCGTCAAAGTGAAAGGGCTGGTCCAGGTCTTTCACAACCGGCCGCAGTTGACCATCCACAAGATGCGCCGCATGGAAGACGGCGAAGTCGAATACGCCGACTATTTTCCTTCTTCCAAGCGCGACCCCCAGGAAATGTGGCTGGAGTTGCGCGCGGTGTTGAGCGGCATCGCCAACCCGCACTTGCGCGCCCTGCTGAACGCCATGCTGGACGACGAAGACATCGGGCGCCGTTACCGCATAGCGCCGGCCGCCAAACAGATCCACCATGCCTTCCTGGGCGGCCTCATCGAGCACGTGCTTTCGTTGTGCGCCCTGGCGCGCCTCACCGCCGCGCACTACCAGGTGGATCTCGACCTGTTGCTCGCCGGCGTGGTGCTTCACGATATCGGCAAGATCTACGAGCTGAATTACGAGCGCGGCTTCTCCTATTCGCCCGACGGCCAGTTGCTCGGCCACATCAATATCGCGCTGCGCATGGTGGCCGACAAGCTGCGTGCCCTGCCGGACTTTCCGCCGGCCCTGCGCACCCTCGTCGAACACATGATCCTCAGCCATCATGGCCATCTCGAATTCGGCTCGCCCAAACTGCCGCAATTCCCCGAGGCGCTGCTGCTGCATTACCTCGATGACATGGATTCCAAGATGGAATCGATGCGCGCGTTGATTGAAAACGACCGCCAGGTGGAGGGCTGTTTCACGACTTATAACGTAGCGCTGGAGCGGCCCGCGCTGAAGATGGACCGGTTCTTGAATCCGCCGCCGCCGCGGGCCGTCGCGCCCGCTGCATCCGGGAGCGAAACGGCGCGCGAGCCTCAGCCCAAGCCGGATGCGACGCATCCGTTGTTCACGGCCAAGCCCGATTCGCCGTTTGCGGGCAAACTGCGGGAGGCCTTGCAGCCCGCCGCGCCCGACCAGGAAAAGTGATGCCCAAGACCGCTCGCGATGTCCCGCCGCCGCTCGAACTGGAGTGCCTCAACGCCCTGTGGACGCTCGGTGAAGGCAGCGTCAAGCAGGTGCGTGCCATCGTCACCGCCGCCCGTCCACTGGCGTACACCACCATCATGACCGTGCTCGACCGCCTGGTGCGCAAAGGCAAGTTGGACCGGCGCAAGGCGGGCCGCGCTTACGTATATGCGCCGCGTATGCCGCGCGATGAGATGCGCCGCACCGCCATCCGCGAGTTGGTGGCCAGCTTCTTCGGCGGCTCCGAACGCGAGTTGTTGCGCTTTCTCGGCGCGGAAGCGGGCGCCGCGCCGGAGCCTGCGAGCGCTCCGCCAAGCGGCGTCGCCGCCGACGAAGCGCAGATCGATACGGTGCTGCTCTAGCGCCGCGCCGGCCCTCCGCTATCTGGCTGCTCATGCTGGTGCTCTCGATTCTGTTCGGTGCGGCGCTCCCTCTGGCTGCGGCTTACGCTTGGGGCGTCCTGGTGCTGCGCCGCCTGGCCGCGCCGCCGGAAATCGCCCTGGCGCTCGGCGCGGCAGTCGAAAGCCTGCTGGTCTTCCTGCTGCTGGTGCTGCGCCTGGGTTGGTGGCCGGCTTACCTGGCAGTGGGACTGGCGCCGCTGGCCGCCCTTCCATTCCTTAGTCGCACGCGGTTGCCGGAGCCGGCGCTGGAGCCGCTGGGCCGCTACGGCCGCATCGCCGCCGCGATCGTCTTCGCCGCTTATGGCGTCTGGTATCTGGTGAATGCGATGGCCCCGGAAATTTCCCCGGACGGCATTACCTATCACCTCGGCCTGCCCTTCGATTACACGCGGCTGGGCCGGTTTCCGGATCGCTTCACCTTTTACGACGCGCTGCCGCAGGGCATGGAGATGCTCTTCACCATGGCGTTCGCGTTCGGTCGCCATTCGGCGGCCAAGCTGGTGGAGTTCGGCTTTCTGGCCGCCACGCCAACCCTCTTCTTGCGCATCGGCAGGCGCCTCCGGCTGCCGGACCTCGCATCGCTGGTGGCGGCGGTGTTCTACTTCTGCGCTCCGGTGACCGGCATCACGGGCTCCACGTCGTACAACGAAGCTGCGCTGGTTTTCTTTGCCCCGGCGGCCTTCTACCTGCTGCTGCTCTGGCGCGACACTGGCGAGCAGTGGTACCTGCCCGCGGCGGGATTGGCGGCCGGATTCTGTTACGCCATCAAGTTGCCGGGCGCGATGGTGTTGGTGGGCGCGGCCATCTGGGTCGCCGTGTGGGCGAGCGCCCGGCAGTGGCGCGGGCTGGCGCTGATGGCGGCGGGCGCCATGCCGGCCGTGGCGCCGTGGCTGCTGCGCAACACCGTGGTGGCCCGCAATCCGCTCGCGCCCTTGGCCAATGCCGTGTTTCCCAACTCTCATTTTCACGTTCTCACGGAACGGATTCTGGCGGCGAACCTGGCCTCGTTCGCGCACGTAGCGCCGCTCGACATTCCATGGCAACTGGCTTTCGGCGATCATCTCACCGGGACCTTCGGGCCGCTGCTGCTGGTGCTGCCGCTGGCCTTGCTGGCCTGGCGGAGCCGCGCGGTGAGATTGTTGCTGGTGGCGGCCGTGCTGCTGGCGCTGCCATGGTTCGCCAACAAAGGCGCGCGCTTTCTGATGCCTTCTATGGCACTCGCCGGACTAGCCCTGGGAGCCGCGCTGGCGGGCACCTGGCGCGGTCGCGCGGCGTGGGCCGCGGTGGGCCTGCAGGCCATCGTGTGCTGGCCGCAGGCGCTCAATCTCTGGCAGCCGGATTACGTTTTTCGCCTGCATGATTTTCCGCTGGCCGCCGCGTTGCGCATCGAACCCGAAGCGGATTACCTGACGCGCACCATCCCGGAGTATCGAGTAGCGCGGATGGTGGAAAGTAACACGCTGGCGGACGCGCGCATCTTCTCTTTCGATGCACTGGCCAATGCTTACCTGCCGCGCGCCGTGACGGTGAGCTGGCAATCGGCCGAAGGCGACCGCATGGCGGACGCGCTGCGCGCCGCCTTCTATCCGGAGGCACTGTACCAACGCGGCGGCCACTGGCAGTCGGAGCCGCTGATGGGTTTCCGCTTCCGCCTGCTCGCTGGGCATGAAGCCGAATGGGATGTCGAGGAAGTGGAGATCTACTCGCACGGTAAGCGCGTTCCGGCGGCCAAGGACTGGACGCTGCGTGCCCGGCCCAATCTTTGGGAAGCGCCGCTGGCCGTCGACGACAACTACGCCACCCGTTGGCGCACCTGGCGGCCCATGAAGGCCGGCATGACACTCGAGGTCGATTTCGAGGTTCCCGTGATCGCCGACAGCGTCGCCCTGGTGTCGCACGCGCCGGGCGACATCGTGCCCTTGCAAATCTGGGCCAAGCAACTGAGCGGCGCCTGGCGCCTGGTAGCGGATTCCCCGCCCGCCGTGCCCAGTCCCGCCGTGCCGCTGCGCCTGGAGGCAACAGCGACCCTGCGCCGCGCCGGCTTCCGCTACCTTCTCGCCCCGGTGGAAGGCGGCGGCAACAGCCCCATCGGCATGGACATGCTGGCGAACCCGCTGGCCTGGGACCTGGACACGGTCGCCCGCGCCGGATGGTCGGTCTTGTTTCGCATCCGTTAGTCCCCCCCGTGGCGCGGGCAGTCCTGCCTGCCGTGTCGAGATTCCTCTCGACATTTCTTCGGATGTGCTCCCCGCTCCGCCGCCGGGGCGGCCATGAAAGCCGTCTTGTAACCAAGCTCACACGAACCCCGCGCAAGTCCCGCCTGTACAATAAAGGAAAACCATGCGACCGTTGTCAAGAACTCTGAGTGCAATTGTCATGGCCGCCGCCCTGGTTTCCCTGGCGGCGATTCTTAGCTCGCAGCCGGTGGCGCCGAAAGAACAGGTGGGGCCGCTGGCCGATGGCGGCTTCCTGTTGAACAGCGGCTGGAGGCTGGACCCGGCGGGAAAACAGATTGCGCTCGATACGCTACCCATGGCCACGGCGCTCTCGCCGGATGGCCGCTACCTGCTGGTGCTGCACTGCGGCTACCGGCCGCCCTCGATTGCCGTGCTCGACGACGCCACCGGCGCGTTGGTCAGCACCACCCCGGTGCCCGACGCGTGGCTGGGGCTGGCGTTCGCGCCCCATAGCGACCGCGTTTATGTGGGCGGCGGCGCGCGCGCGGCGGTCTTCGAGTTCACCTTTGCCGATGGCAAGCTGGCGGCGGGCCGCACCTTCGAGTTGGCCACCGGCAAGCCCACTCCTAACGATTTCATTGGCGATGTGGCGTTTTCGCCCGATGGCCGCCTGCTCTACGCGGCGGAACTGTATCACGACCGAGTCGCGGTGATCAATCCCCAATCGGGCATGGTGATCGATCGCATCCGCACGGGGCGAAGGCCCTATCGCATCCTGTTCCATCCCGACGGCAAATCGTTCTTCGTCACCCACTGGGCCGATGGCACGCTCGGTCACTACGACGCATCAAACGGCAGCCAGCTCGCGCGGCTGCCCGTTGGCGCGCATCCCACCGACATGGTGTGGCGCGCGGGCGCCAACACGGAAACCGTGGAGGGTGAGGCCCGCTGGGCGGCGCGCATTTTCGTGGCGGCAACCAATACCAACAGCGTTTACGCGGTGGGTGTGAGCCAGGACAAAGAGCTCCGCGTGGTGGAGACCATCAACGTCTCGATGACGCCGCGGCAGCCGCTCGGTATGTCGCCTTCCGGCCTGGGGCTGAGCGCCGACGGCAACCGGCTGTACGTTGCCTGCTCCGACGCCAACGCGGTTGCGGTGTTGGACCTGGCGGGCGACCGCAGTTACGTCAGAGGCTTCATCCCCGCCGGCTGGTATCCCACGGCAGCGCGGGTGCTGCCATCCGGCACGCTGGTGGTGCTCAACGGAAAGGGCGTGCGCTCCTACCCCAATCCGCAGGGGCCCAATCCCGCGCGCCGGCCCGAGCCTGCGCACGCCGGCCTGGCCGAGGAGCAGTACGTGGCGCGCATGCAGACGGGTACCGCGTCGTGGATCGCGCCCTTCAGCGACGGCCAGCTTGAAAAATGGACCCAGGCCGCGCTCGCCGATTCGCCCTATCGCGACAGCAAGCTGGATGAGACCAGCACCCTGCCGCACATCGACCACGTGATCTACATCGTCAAGGAAAACCGCTCCTACGACCAGGTGCTGGGCGACATGAAAGAGGGCAACGGCGATCCTGGGCTGGTGTTGTTCGGCGAAAACTGCACTCCCAACGCGCATAAGCTGGCGCGCGAATTCGTGCTGCTGGACAACTTCTACGTCAACGCCGATGTCAGCGCCGACGGCCACAACTGGTCCACCGCGGCCATCGCGCCCGACTATGTTGTCAAGCTCTGGCCGAACGAGTACGCGCGCCGCGGCAAGGCTTATGACTTCGAAGAGCAGGACCCCGCCTCGCTGCCGCCCGCCGGCTACCTGTGGACCAACGCCAGCCTGGCCGGGCGCAGCATCCGCAATTTCGGCTACATGGTGGACAACCGGGAGGGCGCGCTCATCGGCGCCGAACAGATCGAGCGAGTGCGCGACCCCGTGCTGGCCAAAGTGACCAACCGCATGTTTCGCGGGTTCGACCTGGCGGTTCCGGACGTCGAACGGGCGAAGGTTTTCTTGCAGGAGTTTTCCGGGTACGAAAAGAGCGGCGACATGCCGGAGCTGATCGTGATGCGCCTCCCCAACGATCACACTTCGGGAACCTTGCCCGGTAAGGTGGCTCCGCTTTCGATGGCCGCCGACAACGACTACGCGCTGGGAATGATCGTGGAGGCGGTGTCCCATTCCAAGTTCTGGACCAGCACGGCGATATTCGTGCTGGAGGACGACGCGCAGAACGGCCCCGACCACGTGGATTCGCACCGCTCGCCCGCGTTCTTGATTTCATCTTATGTGAGGCGCCACATGGTGGACAGCACCATGTACAACACCACCTCCATGCTGCGGACGATGGAGTTTTTGCTGGGGCTGAAGCCAATGACTCATTTCGATGCCGGCGCCCGCCCGATGACGTCGGTGTTTCAGCCCTTGCCGGACGCGACTCCGTATACGGCCGAGAAGCCGCGCATTTCGCTCACCACCAGGAACCCGGCCAAGGGTCCGGGCGCCGAGGCGTCGCTGCACATGGATTTCGACGAGGCCGACGAGAACAACGACGACGAATTGACTGACGTGCTGTGGCGGGCCATCCGCCACAGCGATCCTCCGCCGCCGGCGCGGAGCTTTTTCGGGAAGTAGAACAGACAGCCGCGCGCCACGTTGCGCGCCGCTCCAGCGCGTGCCTCCGCGCGCTGTTTTAGCCCTGCATGCGTTGTGGGGGCAGGTTGAGGAACCTGCGCGCGATCCAGAGGGTTCCCCGGTCAATCGGCGCACCGGGCGCAAGTCCAGCCGGTTCTTCCCGGGGTAGGAACTTTCGACATGCCGCAAATTTACCTGTGCTTCCTTTGGCACATGCACCAGCCGTTTTATAAAGACCTGGCCTCGGGCGAGTACAAGCTACCCTGGACGCGCATGCACGCGCTCAAGGACTACTACGGCATGGCGCGCATTTTGGAGGAGTTTCCGCGCGTCCGCCAGACTTTCAACCTGGTGCCTTCGATGATGGCCCAGGTTGCCGAATACGCCTCGGGCGCCGCCCGCGATCCCTTTCTCGAGACCGCGCTGAAGCGGGCCGAAGCCCTCACCGAAGCCGACCGCGCGTTTCTCCTGCGCCACTCTTTCTATTCCGATCCGCAACGCATGATTTATCGCTATCCGCGCTACGGTGAGCTGTTCGACGCCTGGCTGGCGCAAAAGAACATCGGCACGCGATCGTTATTCGGGGCGCAGGACTTTCGCGATCTGCAGATGTGGTCGCAACTGGCATGGTTCGACGAGGAGTTTCAGGAACACGACGAGGAGGTGCGCGAGTGGCTGCGGCGCGGGCGCAACTTCACGCCCGCCGACCAGGCGCGCATGGGAGCCAAGCAGCGCGAGATCGTGGCCCAGGTGGCGCCGGAATACCGCAAGCTGGCGGCGTCGGGCCAAATTGAAATCTCCACCACCCCGTACTATCACCCGATTTTGCCGCTGCTGTGCGATTCCTCGATCGCCGCGGTTTCCCATCCCGGCGTTTCCCTGCCGCCGCGTTTTCGTTATCCGGGCGATGCGCGCAAGCAGCTCGAAATGGCGCGCGAGTTCATCGCCCAAACGTTCGGCACGGCGCCGGCGGGGCTGTGGCCGTCGGAAGGTTCGGTCTCCGACGAAGCCTTCAGCATCGCGGCCGAACTCGGATACCGCTGGGCCGCCACCGATAGCGGCGTGCTCAACCGCACGCTGGGGCGCAGCGTGGGCGTCGAGGGACTTTACCGGCCGTACCGCTGGCAGCGGGACGGGCACTCCCTGGGCGTGATTTTCCGCGACCATTACCTGAGCGACCTGATCGGTTTCGTCTACTCGAAAATGGACGCGGGCGCGGCGGCCGGAGATTTCCTCAAGCGCATCCATGAAAACTGCGCCGGCATTCTGGGCGCCGGCCGCGACGCGCTGGTGCCGATTATTCTTGACGGCGAAAATGCCTGGGAGTATTACGACCGCAACGGGCGGCCCTTTCTGCGCGAGCTCTACCGCCGCATCCAGGACGATGCCGGCCTGAGCGCGGTCACCGTCAGCGAAGGGCTTGAGCGACTGGCGCAGGAGCCGCTCGGCGGGATCTTCCCCGGTTCGTGGATCGATGCCAACTTCGACGTGTGGATTGGCGCCGAAGAGGACAACCAGGCGTGGACGCAATTGCTGCGCGCCCGCGAGACTTTCGATTCCGCGTCCGCCGTGAGCGAGGACAAGCGCCGGATGGCCTACGAAGAGCTGCTCATTGCCGAGGGCAGCGACTGGTGCTGGTGGTACGGGCCGGAGCACGAGTCCACCAATCGCCCGGAGTTTGACCAGCTCTACCGCAGCCACCTCGCCAACGTCTACCGCTTCCTCAACCTGGCGCCGCCCGAAGAGCTTTCGCGTCCCATCCTGCGCATGACGCTGCCGGCCGTGCTGTTGTCGCCCTCGGGGCCGATCCAGCCCGTCATCGACGGCGATGTCACTTCCTATTTCGAGTGGATGGGCGCTGGCGTTTATCACGTCGATGAACGGAGCGGCTCCATGCACGGCAAGAAGTTCCTGGTGAAGGAAGTGTACTTCGGCTCCGATGGCCAGAGCTTTTATTTGCGCATCGACTTGAACCCTGGTTACGGCCAGGAACCGGGCGGCATGGAAGCGCGTTTGACCGGCCAGACGCTGGATGGCGCGCGCTCCAGCCAGGTCACTGTCAGCTTAGCCCGCGGCGCTGCCAAGCCGGTGGATGTGCGGCTGGCGGCTCCGGCGGCCGGCGCGGTGGAATGCGCGTTCGGCCGCGTCCTGGAAGTGCGCATCTCGCTGGCGGCGCTGGGCATCGCGGATGGTCAGGGATTGCGCTTTCAAGCCTCGCTGTGGGAAGGCGGCCTGCCCGTCGAAGCCATTCCGAATCAGGGCTGGCTGGAAATGAAAAGCACCAATCCCGCTCAGTTCGGTGACTGAAGAACGCGTGGCGCTACGGCCCCGCCGCTTCACCCGATGGATTCGAGCGCCATGGGAACGGCCGCAGCCTTGCCGCCGGCCTGCTCGAGAAACAGCCGCATGCCCTGGTAGTCGCGTGGGCCGAGCTGGTGGACGATGTGGCAGGTGAGATACTGCCGCACCAGCTCCGGCGCGAATCCGCGGTGCGCCGCTTCGGCCTCGATAATTTCCTCCATGTGCTCCAGCCCGAAGCGGCAGGAATCGCGAAAAGCCTCGACGACGAACGCGCTCGCCATGCCCTTGCGCGCAGCCCACACCGCGAACACCATGGGATAGCCGGTCATCTCCACCCAGTCGGCGCCAAGGTCCCGGACCTGGTACGGCAGATGGGCGGGGTCGATGCGTAAGGCGGGATCGCCGATGATCAGCGCGGCGTCGGCGGCGGCGAGCATCGCGTCGAGATCCGGCGCGTGCGGCAACACTTCCGGCCGCGCGCCGTATTTGTGGTCGAGGATAAGGCGCGCCAGCTCCACCGAGGTGCGCGAGCTCGAATCCGCGGCCAGCGTGCGCACCTCGCCGAGCGGCTTCGCCGAGATCAGCAGAATGCTGCGCACCGGGCCATGGCAGGCGATTCCGGCGCCGGGGAGGATGTCCAGCTCCTGGCGCGTGAGCTCGAAGGAAGGCACGATGCCGATGTCCGCCGCGCCCGAAGCCAGTGCGTCGGCGCACTCCGATGGCAAGCGGAACTCCAGCTCGAACAGCCCGCGCTGCTGCCCGTGCAGCATGCCCCACACCAACGGAGAAGTATTCAGGAAGCTGACCGCGCAAACCCGCGGCTTACTGGAATCAGGGAGGCTCAATCTTCGAGTGTACCCTAGCGCCGGGTGCGAGGCGCTGGGCTGGCTTACTTCTTCGATCTCTTGACATCCTTTTGGTCGCGCAGGCGGCCAGCGGCAAGTTTGGCTTGCAGCACGTCCTGCCGGCAAAGCACAGGAGCGGACTCTCCCCCAAAGTTAACCAGAATCTTGCGGTTCCAAGCGGATCCGAAGTCAAGCCCCGGTACGGAGGTCATGATGTCGATGCGAACAGGGTCGACGCCGATCTGGAAGAACACCTCCGGTTCCACGAAGTCCGCCGCTCGCACATCCTTGGTGGGCGCGCCAAACCGGGCCAGGGCGTCCAGCAGGCCTCGCGCGTTCGATTCGGTCGGCTCGATCCAGAGATCCAGATCCTTTGTATAGCGCGGCTCAGTGTGAACCATCACCGCGTAGCCGCCCACGATCAGGTACCGGACGCCGGCCGCGTTTAAATCTCGTAACAGATCTTTGAAGTCGGAGTTGATCTTCATGGATGCCCTTCGCGGCAGCCGCGGTGACGACAAGATCCCACGCCGCCTCGAAGATCCGCGTGGGACCGAGAGCTTGCCAAAAGGCGATATCGAATTCCCGCCCAGGCGGCCGGCCCCGCGTCAGCCGCGCCATGATCACGCGCTCAGCCATCCTTTTCATTATCAGCCAAACTTGCAGGCTCATCCCGGCGCGCCACATGCCACAAGCTACAATAGTCATAGAAATCCAAAAATCCATGGCCAGGCTTACTTCATTCGGGAACTGATGCTCTTGCCTCGACGGATGGCAATCCCGCTTCGCGCAATCTCGAACGCCTTCGTGCTCCGGAGCATGGTGAAGCCATAGGAATCTCCGCATGGTCCGCGGCCTGATCGATTTTGCCCTCAACAATCGTTTCCTCGTTACCCTGGCGGCTTTCCTGCTGTTGATTTGGGGCGCCATTTCATTCCACAATCTTCCGGTCGAGGCCTACCCCGACGTAGCCAACAACTACGTGCAGGTGATTACGCAGTGGCCGGGCCACGCCGCCGAGGAGGTAGAGCAGCAGGTCACCATCCCCATCGAAATCGTGATGAACGGCATCCCGCACCTGGAGCACCTGCGCTCCACATCGCTCTTCGGCCTTTCCAGCCTGATGCTCGTCTTCGACGACGAATCCTCGAACGACTGGAATCGCCAGAAGGTGCTGGAGCGGCTCTCGCAGCTCAGCCTGCCAGCCGGGTTGCAGCCGCAAATCGGTTCCGACTACAGCCCGGTGGGCCAGATCTACTGGTACACGCTCAAGAGCACCAACCCGCAGTACGACCTGATGGAGCTCAAGTCGCTCGAAGACTGGACGATCGAGAAGCAATTCAAATCGGTGCCCAACGTGGTCGATGTCGTCAGCTTCGGGGGCACTACGCGCGAATACCAGGTGGCGCTCGACCCGAACCAGTTGGTGGCCTATGGCCTGAGCCTCGCCCAGGTGGAGCAGCAACTGGCGAACAACAACGTCAACGCGGGCGGAAGCTTTGTCGAAGCCGGCTTGCAGCAGATTAACGTGCGCGCCATCGGCCTCATGCGCGGCGTTCAGGACATCGCGAATACCGTCATCAAAACGGTGAACGGCACGCCGATCCGGGTGAAGGATCTCGGCACGGTTTCGCAGGGGCCGAAAATCCGCCTGGGCCAGATCGGCAAGGCCATCCACCGCGCCGATGGCAAGGTGATCGATGACGGCGATGTGGTCGAAGGCATTGTGCTGCTGCGCAAGGGCGCCGACGCCGAGGGCGTGCTCGATGCCATTCACACCAAGGTCCGCGAGTTGAACCAGCACATTCTGCCGCGCGGCGTCCAGGTGGTTCCGTTCCTCGACCGCAGCAGCCTGGTGCACCTCACCACCCACACCGTGCTGCACAACCTGACGGAAGGCATCGTGCTGGTGGCGCTGATCCTGTTCCTGTTCCTGGGCAACGCCCGCGGCGCTCTGATCGTCGCGCTCACCATTCCATTCTCTCTGTTGTTCGCCGCGATTTGCCTCAGCCTGAACCACATTCCGGCCAACCTGCTTTCGCTCGGCGCGCTCGATTTTGGCATGGTAGTGGAAGGCGCGGTGGTGATCGTGGAAAACATCGTGCGCTACCTGGGCCGCCATGAGGGCAGTTCGACGCTCGGGCCGGTGCGCACGGCGGCCCACGAAGTGCAGCGTCCGGTATTTTATTCGATCGGCATCATCATCACCGCCTACCTGCCCATCTTCACTTTGCAGCGCGTGGAGGGCCGGCTGTTCAAGCCCATGGCGTGGACGGTCTCGTTTGCCCTGCTCGGTTCGCTTTTGTTTTCGCTGCTGATTGCGCCCGTGCTTTCCAGCTTTGTCTTCGGCAAGCGGGTTCGGGAATGGCGCAACCCGGCGATGATCCGCATCACCCGCGCCTACGAGGCCGCGTTGCGCCTGGCCATTCGCCTGCGATGGCCAACCGTGCTGGTGGCGGCCTGCGCGCTAGGAGTTTCGATCTATCTCGCCACCAGCGGCATCATCGGCTCAGAGTTTCTGCCGCATCTCGACGAGGGAGCCATCTGGGCGCGCGCCACGCTGGCTCCCAGCACCGGCCCGACCGAAGGCGAGCGCGTGATGGGCCAGGCGCGGCGCATTTTCGCCTCATTTCCCGAAGTCACCCAGGTGGTGAGCCAGGTGGGCAGGCCCGACGACGGTACCGACACGACCGGCTTCTTCAACACCGAGTACTTTGTCGACCTCAAACCCAAGGCGCTGTGGCGGCCGGTTTTCGCGCAAGACAAGGAAGCGTTGATCAGCGCCATGGACCGCGAGGTGGAGCGGATCCCGGGCGCCTTGTGGAACTTCTCGCAGCCCATTGCCGACAACATGGAAGAGGCTGTCAGCGGCGTCAAGGGAGAACTGGCCATCAAGATTTATGGCGACGACCTGAAGACGCTGGAGGCTACGGGGGACAAGATTGTCAGCGTGCTGCGCACCGTCAACGGCATCACGGACCTGGGCCTCTTCCGCGTGATCGGCCAGCCCAACCTCGAATTCCAGATCGATCGCGCCGCCGCCGCGCGTTACGGGATCAATGTGGCCGACGTCCAGGACGCGGTGGAAACCGCCGTCGGCGGCAGAGTGGTCACCCAGGTGTTGCGCGGCGAGCAGCGTTACGACCTGGTGGTCCGCTACCAGGCCGCCTCCCGCGGCGACCGCCAGGCAATCGAAAACATCCGCCTGCTTGCGCCCTCCGGCGAGCGCGTGTCGCTGGCGCAGCTCTGCCAGGTTCAGGTGCGCGACGGCGCCTCGGAAATCTACCGCGAGGCCAACTCGCGTTACGTGGCGCTGAAGTACAGCGTTTCCAAGCGCGACCTGGGCAGCACCGTGGAAGAGGCCATGCGCAAGGTGGACGCGCAGGTGAAGCTGCCGCCGGGTTATCGCATCGATTGGGCCGGCGAATACGAGAGCGCCAAACGCTCGCAAAGGCGGCTGATGATTGTCCTGCCCATCACTATTCTAGTGATCTGCATGATCCTGTACACCATGTTCAAATCCGCCAAGTGGGTGGTGTTGATTCTGGCCAACGTGGCCATGGCGCCGATTGGCGGCCTGCTCGCGCTGCTCATCACCCACACCCACATGAGCGTCTCTTCCGGCATCGGCTTTCTGGCGTTGTTCGGCGTCGCTGTGCAGACGGGCGTGATCATGCTCGAATACATCAACCAGCTACGCGCGCGCGGCCACACCATCCTCAACGCCGCCATCGAAGGTTCCGTGCAAAGGTTGCGCCCTATCATGATGACCATGCTGGTGGCCAGCTTCGGGCTGCTGCCGGCCGCGCTATCGCGCGCCATCGGCTCCGATTCGCAGCGCCCCTTCGCCATCGTGATCGTGGGCGGCCTGATGGCCGCGCTGATCCTCGGCATCTTCTTGCTGCCGGTTCTCTATGTCTGGGTGGCCGGCGAACAGGATAGCCTGCCGGAACCCGATACGCCGGAGGAGTAAGCCCGGGAGTGGGCGATGTAGCAGTGGATTCCACGCTCCAACGTCGGGGCGTGAGGCGATGGACGTGGCTGTCTCCTGACAGGCGATACACTATCCCGGATTACGCATTTTTCATCGAAAGTATTTGGCCGTACCCGTAACTTCGCCGCGTTTGCGACAATCTATCACAGCGGAAGGCTTCGCAGGCATCCAGGCGATGATCGATGCCGCGGAGCCGGGAGGCCCCTATGTCGCTAAAACCGATCGCCGTCATTCCTCTTTTATTCAGCCTGCTGGCCGGCTTCGAGACGCTCTCGGCCCAGGAGCCGGTGGCGCCGCCGCCGGAACAAGCTCTGACGCCGGACCAATTGCAGAACCTGGTGGCGCCGATCGCGCTTTACCCGGATCCGTTGCTCGGCCAGGTACTGGCGGCCTCCACCTATCCGCTCGAAGTGGTCGAGGCCTGGCAGTGGCTGCAAAGGAACCCCAACCTCACCGGCGCCGCCCTCACGGCCGCGGTGCAGCAGGAGAACTGGGACCCCAGCGTGCAAGCGCTGGTGGTGTTTCCCGACGTATTGAAGCAGCTCAACGCGGATGTGAACTGGACCACCAACCTGGGCAATGCTTTTCTGGCGCAACAGGCGGACGTCATGAACGCGGTGCAGGTCATGCGGCAGCAGGCGCAGCAGGCCGGCAAGCTGGCTTCCACGCCGCAAGAGCAGGTGTCGGACGATCAGGGCGCAATCGACATCAACCCGGTGAATCCGGACGTGATCTATGTGCCTGAATACAATCCGGTGTGGATCTGGGGGCCGGCGCTCTACTACCCCTATCCGACCTGGTACTGGCCGGCGCCCAGCATCCTGGTGGGCGGGCTGGGGTTTGGATTCTACCCGCCGATTTCGATGGGCTTTTACTTCGGCTATGGCTGGAGAGGCTGGGGCGGCTGGGGCTGGCACCCCGCCTGGGGAACCCACACGGTGAATGTGAACGCCTCGTTCATTCATCGCTATAATTTCAACGAAGGCAGGGTCGCGAATTTGCACGGCACCACGGTTTGGGCGCATGACCCGGCGCACCGGATGGGCGTGCCTTACGCCACTCCGGCGCTGCGCTCCGAGTACCGGGCCAACGTGAGGAGCAATCTGGCCGCGCCCGCCGAGCGCATGCCGGCCCAGTATCGTTCCTCGGGCGTGCCCACCGAGCGGATGGGCAACCGCACCGTGCCGCAGAACGCGCCCGCCGCGAACCGCAGTGCGTTCAGCGGCTATGAAAACGGCAACGCCTCGCAGGTGCACAGCGACCACGGCTATTCCAGCCTTGGCCCGGCGCGCAGCCAGCCGGCGCCGCGGGCCGCACCGCAGCGTCCGGCGCCGCGGGCCGCACCGCAGCGTCAGGCCGCTCCCGAAAAGCGACGTTAGGAGGCATAGACGACCATGCGAACATTCCCGTTTGTGGCCCTGATGCTGGCCGCAGCCTGCGCATCGCTCAAGGCGGCTCCGCCGGCCAGCCAGCGCAGCTTCGCCACCGCGCAAGAGGCGGCGCACGCGCTGGTGGCGGCGGCGGAAGCCAACGATACGGCGGCGCTGCTCAAGATCCTCGGACCGGATGGCAAAGACATCGTCTCCTCCGGCGATGCCAACGAGGACAAAACCGGGCGCGCCGAGTTTGCCCGCCTGGCGGCGGAAAAACTCCAGATCCGGCAGGATGACGCCGACCGCGACACCATTCTCGCCGGCAGCCAGGAGTGGCCCTTTCCCGTGCCGCTGATCCGAAAGAACGGCATGTGGGCCTTCGATTCCGCCGCCGGCCGCGTAGAGGTGCTGGCCCGCCGCGTCGGGCGCCACGAACTCAACGCCATGGAAGTCTGCCGCGGCTATGTGGAGGCGCAGATGGATTACGCCACCCATCACTACTCCGGCAACGGCGCCATGCAGTACGCCCAGAAGATCGTCAGCTCGCCCGGCAAGAGGGACGGCCTGTACTGGGAGGGTGAGGGCGACGTGCTGGTTCCCAAGTCCTTCGCCGCTGCGGCTGGCGCCATGTTCGCCGAAGGCAAGAAGCCGGTTCCGTATCACGGTTACTACTTCCACATCCTGAAAGCGCAGGGGCCGGATGCCGATGGCGGCGCCGCCGACTACGTGGTGAAAGGGGAGATGATCGGCGGTTTCGCGCTGGTGGCCTTCCCGGCCGAATACGGCGTCTCCGGCATCCTCACTTTCATCGTCAACCAGCACGGCATCGTCTACAGCAAGGATCTGGGGCCGAACACCATGACGCTGGCGCGGCGAATGACCGTCTTCAACCCCGACAAGACCTGGAAGCCAGCGCACCTGGAATAGGCGGGGCATGTTTTAGGTTGCCCGCGCAGCGTTTTCGCGATGATTTTGAGGGCAGCCAGGGCGCGCTCCGCCCACACCCATAAGAAAATCCGATTCCCGGAATAGAAACTTCTGTTTTGGTTAACCCCGCGACCGTAGGGGAGAATCAAGGGAGTGCTTGGTGTGCACTGCTCTCCCCGATGAGACGATTAACCCCGCTGTTGCTGTTTGCCTCTGTCTTAGCGCCTGGCTTGCTGGCGCAAGGCGCTTCGGACGTGGATGCCCGAATTTCCGCTGTAGAAGCTGCGACCCGATCCGCGCAAAGCGCCGGCGATAACGCCTGGATGCTGGCGAGTGCGGCGCTGGTGCTGCTGATGACCGGTCCCGGCCTGGCCTTGTTTTATGGCGGCCTGGTGCGCCGGAAGAACGTGCTCGGCACGATGATGCAAAGCTTTGTTCTGATGGCCGTGGTGACCGTGATATGGGCCGTGGTTGGTTACAGCCTGGCCTTCGGCGGCAGCGGATCGTTTGTGGGCGACCTGCGGTTTGCGCTGTTGCACCACGTCGGCGCCGCGCCCAACCCGGATTACGCCGGCACCATCCCGCAGCAGACCTTCATGATTTACCAGTTGATGTTCGCCATCATCACGCCGGCGCTGATTTCGGGCGCGTTCGCCGAGCGCATGAAGTTCAGTGCCATGCTGCTGTTCACGGTGCTCTGGTCGCTGATCGTCTACTTTCCCATGGCGCACATGGTGTGGGGCAAGGGCGGGCTGCTCAACGCGTTCCTCGGCGGCAAATTTCCGTGCTTCGATTTTGCCGGCGGCACGGTGGTGCACATCACCTCGGGCGTTTCGGCGCTGGTATGCGCGCTCTACCTCGGCAAGCGCCTTGAGTTTCCCAGCCCCGACATGAAGCCGCACAGCATGGTATTGAGCTTCATCGGCGCCTGCCTGCTCTGGGTGGGCTGGTTCGGATTCAACGCGGGCAGCGCGCTGGCGGCCTCGAGCCTGGCGACCAGCGCGTTTGTGGCCACCCATTTCGGCGCCTCGGCCGCCGCCCTTTCCTGGATGCTGGCGGAGTGGCTGCACTCCGGCAAGCCGAGCGTGCTGGGCGGGATTTCGGGCGCCGTGGCGGGACTGGTGGCGATCACGCCCGCTTCCGGCTTCGTGCAGCCGTTTCCCGCGCTGGCCATCGGCGCAGCGGCCGGAGCGGTCTGCTATTTCATGGTGGTCAAGGTTAAAAAGTGGTTCGGCTACGACGACGCGCTGGACGCTTTCGGCGTGCATGGCGCGGGCGGGACGCTGGGCGCGATTCTCACCGGCGTTTTCGCCACCTGCGCCGTCAACAGCGGCCTCAAGGATGCGGGCGGCCACGTTCTGCCGCTCGGGTTGGTGGATGGCAAGGCCACGCAAGTGGTCAACCAAGTGATAGGATGCGGTGTGGCGTGGGCCATGGCGGTCGTCGGCACGCTCGTCATCCTGAAGGTGTGCGACGTTTTGATCGGCTTGCGCGTTTCGCCGGAGCATGAGATGGAAGGCTTGGACCTTTCCCAGCACGGCGAAGAAGGGTATATCTTCGAATCGTAAAGTCTCGAGGAGACTCATTCCATGAAGAAGATCGAAGCGATTATCCAGCCGTTCAAGCTCGATGAAGTGAAAGAAGCGCTGAAGGCCATCGGCATCGATGGCATGACCATTACCGACGTGCGCGGCCATGGCCGCCAGAAGGGCCACCGCGAAGTGTACCGCGGCCAGGAATACAATGTGGACCTTCTGCCCAAGGTGAAACTGGAAATGGTGGTCCCGTCGGAGCGCTACGAAGAAGTACTGAAGACACTGACCGCTGCCGCGCGCAGCGGCAAGATCGGCGACGGCAAGATTTTCGTGTACGACGTTGCCGAAGCCGTGCGCATCCGCAACGACGATCGTGGGGAAGCCGCTCTCTAGTACCGCGCTCAGCCCCGCGCCGCCCGTGCTTCTCGACACCGGCGGTGCGGGCACCGCTTTGGCGGAACGCTCGGCGCAGGTCGATCGGGTGGTTTCGGCCGCGGCGGCCCAAATCCTGTTTCCCGCGTTTCCCCAGGACGGCCCGGCGCTGGTCGCCGTGGGCGGCTACGGCCGGCGCCAGTTGTTCCCCCATTCCGACATCGACCTGCTGCTGCTGTTTCGCACCACCGAGCAGGCCGTGGCGCGCAAGGACGCCATCTCCGCTTTTCTGCAGCAACTCTGGGACTCCGGTCTGCGCATGAGCCATTCGGTGCGCACGCCGGAGGAGTGCGCGGAGGTGCACGACCAGAACACCGAGCTCAATATTTCGCTGTTGGACCAGCGTTACCTGGCCGGCGACCGCGCGCTTTACGCGGCGCTGGCCGCCAAGCTGCCGCGCTTCGTGCTGGCCAATCGCGACGCGCTGGCGCGCAACCTGGCGCGGCTCACGCGGGAACGGCACGGCAAGTACGGCGGCACCATCTATCACCTGGAGCCGAACGTCAAGGAAACGCCCGGCGGCCTGCGCGATTTTCAACTGTTTTGCTGGCTGGAGCAACTGCGCAACACCGAAGGCCAGCGGCTGGGCCTGGCTGCTCCGCCCGCGGAGCTGGAGCTGGCCTTCCGGCACCTGGCGCGCCTGCGCATGTACCTGCACGCCTCGAGCGGCCGCGACAACAACACGCTGGACTTCGAAACGCAGGACGCCATCGCCGAGCAGGCCGGCGCCAGCGACACGGCGGCGTGGATGCGCGATTATTTCCGCCACGCGCGCGCCATCTTTCGCGCGGCCACGCGCCAGCTCGAGATCGCCGAAGCGCAGAACAGCGGGCTCTTCGCCTCCTTCCGCGACTGGCGGTCGCGCCTCGGCAACGCCGAATTCAGCGTTCACCGCGAGCGCGTCCACGTGCGCGAGCCGCAGTCGCTCGATGCCGATCCGGGCGTGGTGCTGCGCCTCTTCGAATTCGTCGCCCGCCACGGCATGCGGCCCTCTGCCGACGCTGAACAGCAGATCGCGGCGCGCTTGCCGCGCCTGCGCGAGCATTTTGCGCGGCAGCCGCTGTGGCGCGCCCTGGAGCCTCTGCTTTCGCTCGCGTACGCTCCGCTCGCCGTTCGTTCGATGCACGAAACCGGCCTCCTCACCGCCCTGTTTCCGGAGCTGGCGGCCACGGAATGCCTGGTGATTCGCGATTTCTACCATCGCTACACGGTGGACGAGCACACGCTGGTGGCGATGCAGAACGTGTGGAACATTCAGGGGCCGTACAAGGACATCCGCTCGGAATTGAAGCAGCCGGCCCTGCTGCTGTTCGCGCTCCTGTTCCACGACTCGGGCAAAGGCTCGCCGGACGAAGGCCACGTGGATGCTTCGCTGCGCCTGGTCCGCTCGGCGGCGCACCGCATCGGCATTCCCGACCAGGAGCGCGAGGCCGTGCTCTTTCTGATTCGCCACCACCTGGAGCTTTCCGCCACCATGCACTCGCGCGACGTCTTCGACCCGGCCACGGTCGCCGCCGTGACGCGCCTAGTCGAAACGGTCGAGCGCCTCAAGCTGCTTACCCTGCTGACCTACGGCGATATCAGCGCGGTCAATCCCACCGCCATGACGCCGTGGCGCTCCGATCATTTGTGGCAACTGTACATGGCGGTTTATAACGAGCTGACGCGAGCCCTCGAGAGCGACCGCATCGAGCCGGAGCCCACCGGCTCGCCGGAGCGGATTGCGTTTCTTACCGGATTTCCCACGCGTTACCTGCGCACCCACACGGAAGCCGAGATCGACGAGCACATGGCGCTGGAAGCGCGCAGCCGCGCGGCCGGCGCGGCCGTCGACATCCGCAAGCTCGATTCGGCCTGGCAGTTGACGCTGGCCACCACCGACCGGCCCGGGCTGTTCGCCGGCGTGGCGGGAACGCTCTCCAGCTTCGGCATGAACATCGTGCGCGCCGAGGCTTTTTCCAACCGCCGCGGCTCCATTCTGGATACGTTCACGTTCGAAGATCCGCTCCACACGCTGGACCTGAATGCGAGCGAAGTGGACCGGCTCGCCTCCGTGGCGGAACGGGTGCTGGCCGGCAAGACGGATGTCCGCCAGTTGTTGCGCAATCGGCCCAAGGCATCGCCGCCCACGCGCAAGTCGGCTATCGAGGGCCGCGTCGCGTTCAACTCGGAAGCCAGCCAGACGGCTACGCTGGTCGAGATTGTGGCTCAGGACCGTCCGGGGCTGCTGTATGACCTGGCTTCCGCCTTCTCCGCCATCGGCGCCAATATCGAAGTGGTTCTCATCGACACCGAAGCGCACAAGGCCATCGATGTCTTCTACGTGACCTCGCAGGGTGGCAAACTCACTGCGCAGCAGGAAGCCACTCTGGGCGAGGAACTGAGCCGCGCCTGCACACCGGCATAGCAAGAGCCGGGTGCATTGCTGTAAGCAGGACGGGGCACGCCCGATTCCTAACGCACATCATCACATGATCTGGATTGGGACTCGTTTGAAAACACTACGGGCGAAAGAGGTGAGTAAGAAGGAGTGAGACGTTGCGGGTGGCCGGGCTTCGGACTTATCGCCGTGCGTGCGGCCACCCAATGGTTTGAGTAGAAACTACGTTGATGTGAGCCCGCTGTATGGCGGACAATATCAGGTCGATTCGTTCCTTA
>Ga0187884_10000631_pt1 | contig 34619 bp, 35 predicted proteins | sample June2016WEW_20_4_FD_132983 | JGI IMG/M metagenome (GOLD analysis project Ga0187884, IMG submission 132983) | Peatland microbial communities from SPRUCE experiment site at the Marcell Experimental Forest, Minnesota, USA - June2016WEW_20_40 | ecosystem: Environmental > Terrestrial > Soil >...
TGGGAGCCTCCCTTCTGGCTGCGGCGGTCACCGCAGCGGTTTGTGGTTGAACTACTCAGAAGGGTCATGGCTCCCATTCTCATTTGCGTGCAACACCTGTGCAGGCCGAGCACATGGTAACTCCCACGCTGAGGTGACGCGCGGGAGAGGACACATTGCGGCCTCTCTGCTCGGGCGCAAGCGAGACTGCGGCGCCGTAGGCGCTGGCGGCGCTTGGCTTCCTCAGCAAGCGCCGGAGATCATGCCGGCGCGTTGATCACCGGGTTTTCGAGCGCGCCGATATGGCTGATCTCGATGCGCACGGTGTCACCATGCATGAGGAAGCGTTGCGGCTGGCGGCGGTATCCCACCCCCGCCGGAGTGCCCGTGCTGATCACGTCGCCGGGCTCGAGGGTGACGCCCGCCGTGATGTACTCGATCAAGGCGGGCACATCGAAGATCAGGTTCGCGGTGCTCGCACGCTGCATCTCTTGGCCGCTCACGGTGGTGCGCAACTCAAGCGCGCCGGGATCGGGAATCTCATCGCTCGTCACCAGCGCCGGCCCCATGGGCGCGAAGGTGTCGAAGGACTTGGCGACGCAATGGCCACTGCGCGCCTGGTAATCACGCGCGGTGACGTCGTTCATGATGGTGTACCCGGCCACGTAGCGCAACGCGTCGCGTCGGCTCACGCGTTTGGACGGGCGGCCTATCACCACCGCCAGCTCGCCCTCGTAATCGATGAGCGCGCTGACAGGCGGGACCTCGATGGCCGCCCCGGGGCCGATGACAGCCGTGACCGCTTTCGAGAAGATGATCGGCGCCTCGGGAATGGGATTGCCGGTCTCCATGGCATGATCGCGATAGTTCAGGCCGATGGCCAGAATCTTCCCCGGCCGCGGCAGCGGCGCGAGCAGGCGCACCCGGTCAGGCGGGATGACGTGCGCGCCTTCCGCAAAGGCGCGGCCCGCAGCGACGCGCGCGTCATCGAGCGCTCGCGGCCCTTCGGCCAACAACGCGAGCATCGTCGCCGGCAAATGCGGCGCGATGACCGCGAAATCAACCACACCTTTCGGCCCTTCCGCGCCGAGGTGCGGTTCTCCATCGCTCACCAACGTCACTAAGCGCATCGCTCACCCCCGGATTACTGTCTCTACTTGGATCAACAAGGCGGGCAACGGTCGACACGTACCGGAACCCCGCTCAGAACTGCATTTCCGGACAAGGGATCGATCTCGGCGGGGTCGGTGAGATCGTTGCAGCTCGCCCCGGCGTGTTCGGCAGCGACGTGCAGTCGGATCCCTTCGCCGCCATGACCATAGCCGTGGGGCAAAGCAACTACGCCCCGCATGACACTCTCGGTGACCCGCACCGGAACCTCCACTGCGCCGACCCGGCTGCTCACCCGCACCCAGTCACCGGGACCGATCCCGCGCGCCGCCGCGTCCGCCGGATGCATGGACAACACACAACGGCTCGGTCCGCTAACCAGGCTGGGCAAGTTGTGAGACCAGCTGTTGACGGTGCGCGCCTCCCTCCGGCCAACTAAGACGAGATCCGGCGGCTGGTGGGTGAGGCTTCGCCGCAGTCGCACCAGGTCGGCTACGATCTCGGCTGGCGCCAGATCGATCCTCCGCTGTTTCCTGTCCGACCGGGCCGGCAGCCGCTCCGGCAGGCAGGGCTCCAGAGGTCCGAGATCGACACCGTGCGCGGCCCGGCACAGGCGTTCCAAGGTCAGACCTGGCCTCCACGGGCGGAGACCATTTCCGTAGGGACCGGCACGGAGCGCGACATCGAGCACAATCCGTGACGCCCGCGCGCTCCCAAGCGCCAGCAGCGTGCGCGGCACTGCTGCCTGCACCCGTCCCGAACCGCCGCGCGCCCAGTAGAGTCGACTGGCGAGCGCGAGGACAATGTCCCCGTCGCTCCTCGCATCGCGCGGTGCATCGAACACGGCGGGCGACCAGTGTGCCGTATTGCGGACCGAGAAGAGCTGAAACGCCACGTCGAAATGGTCGCGCTCGAGAGGCCCAAGCGGTGGAAGTATGATATGTGCGTGACGAGTCGTCTCGTTCAGGTACAAATCGATTGATACCATGAAGTCGAGCTTGTCCAGCGCCTCGCTCAAGCGGTGACCAGCCGGCGACGAGAGCACCGGGTTTCCTGCGAAAGTGACGAGGGCGCGGACTTGCCCGTCTCCAGGGGTCTCGATTTCCTCCGCGAGAGTCACGGCGGGAAGCTCGCCCATGAACTCCGGCACGCCACGCGTACGGGATCGCCAGCGTCCTCTTTGCGTCGGCGGCTGCAGGCTGGTCACATCCACCGGCGGCTTCGGGAACATGGCGCCGCCGGGCCGGTCGAGATTGCCACTGACGCTGTTGAGAACCTCGATCAGCCAAGTGGTGGTGGTCCCGAAAGGAACCGTGCTCGTCCCCATACGGCCGTAGCACACGGCGCTAGGCGCGTCCGAAAAAGCGCGGGCGATGGCGCGCATAGTCTCCGGTTCGATACCGACGGACTCTGACACCGCCTCTGGCGTGAACTCCGCGACCGCCTTCTCCACCACCTCCAACCCCTCGGCGAAGGAACCAAGCTTGCCCAGTCGAACGCGGCCCTCGCCGAACAGGCACTGGATGAGTGCGGCGAGGAGCAGTCCATCGGTGTTGGGGCGGATGAAATAGTGCTCATCGGCTAGCTTCGCCGTCTCGGTACGCCGCGGATCGATGACGACCACTCTCCCGCCGCGTTGTTGAATGCGGCGCAGGCGTGCCGGCATGCCAGGCGCCGTCATCAGGCTGCCGTTGGACACTACAGGGTTTGCCCCGATGATCAGCATGTAGTCGGTGCGGTCCACATCCGGCACCGAGAGGAAGAGACCGCTGCCGTACATCCAGTGGCTGACGAGCTGCTTCGGAAACTGATCGAGTGAGTTGGCGCTGAAGCGCTTCTGCGTTCCGAGCGCGGCCACCAGGGTGTCGGCGAACAGGAGCGCGTCAAGGTTATGGACCATGGGCTCGCCCAGGTAGATGGCGGCCGCAGCGTCGCCGTGCGCGCGCTGCGCCGCGCGGATGCCGTCGGTCGCGTACGCGAAGGCCTCCTTCCAACTCACGCGTTGCCATTCGCTCCCGGCGCGTCGCATCGGGTAACGCAGGCGGTCGGGGTCCTCATGGAGATCTTTCAGAGCCCTGGCCTTGGCGCAGATATAGCCGTGGCTGGACGGGTCCCTTTTGTCGCCGCCGATTGCGGTGATGCGCTCGCCCTCCACATGGACCTCGATCCCGCAACAGGCTTCGCACAGAGTACAGGTTCGGTAGACCACTCGCGTCACGAGACTGTCCTACTCGCTCATCGCGAATGGCACGGCCGAATTGAACCTTTGGCGCACGTCGCCACTCACGAATCACCGCTCCGCTGCCGCTGCGCCGTTTGCGCCGCTTCCCGGAACTCCGCCGGGATGCGTTGCGGGCGGCCGACCTCGTCGAGCACGGCGTGCACGGTTGAGCCGGTGGCTCGTACCTCACCGTCGAGGCCGGCGACCTCGTAACTGATCTGCAGGCGCGCCCGCTTCACCTCGGTGACCGCGGCACGAATGAGCAACTCGTCGTCGTAGCGTGCCGGCTTGAGGTAGCGGCAGCTCGCCTCGATCACCGCCAGATACAAGCCGCGGGCGATGTATTCCGTAAACGGATGTCCGAGGCGGCGGAAAAGCTCAGCACGGCCGATCTCAAACAATCGGAAGTAGCTGCCGTAGTACATGATGCGCATGGGATCACAGTCGCCGAAGATGACGCGATAGCGCGCCACTTCCACTAAGCCGGCCGAGTTGGTTGACACTACAGCTGTGGCCATTGGTTGCCCCACGGACGTGCTTGCTCGTACTCGTAGGCGATCTGCAGGAGCAGATCTTCCCGCAGCCGGGGCGCCACCAGTTGCAGGCCGACCGGTAGGCGCTCGTCGTTCAAGCCGGCGCGCAACGAGACTGCCGGGTTGCAGGAAAAGTTGAACGGGTAGGTGAACGCGATGGCGCCGCCGGGGGTCTCCACCGGCTGGCCTTCCACCTCCATCGGCAGCGGTCCCTCCGCGGCAAAGGCGACGGTGGCGACCGTGGGCGTCGCCAGCAAATCGAAGCGCGCAAACAGCTGCTCCAGCTCGTCGATGAGCTGTCTGCGTGTGCGCTGGATCTGTCCCATGTCTGCCGCCATCACCTGCCGGCCCAACTCGAGCCCCGGCAGGACGCCCGGATCCAAGAGGCTCTCGTCATGCAGGTACGGCGCCAGGACGCCGAGGTCTTCGAAGGCCGTGAGCCGCACCCAATCCATCACCACGTCGGGGATGCTGCCGGTGACCTGTTCGACGTGATGGCCGAGCCCCTCCAGCGCCCGCAACGCCGCCTCTACCTCGCGCCGCACCTGCTTCTCCGGCCGCGCGTACCCGAGGGTGGGGTTGTAGGCGATGCGCAGGCGCGGCGGCGGCCGGTCCAAGATCTCCCGATACGAGTAGCCCGGGTGCGGCAGTGAAAAAGGGTCAGCCGCATGCGCACCCGCAGTGATATCGAGCCATAAAGCGGCATCGCGCACGCAACGGGTCAGCGGACCGCTGACGATGGTGGCCGACCCGCGCAGCATCTCTTCCGGACCCCACGGAATGCGGCCGTTGGTGGGCTTGAGTCCGAAGAGCCCGGTGTAGCTCGCCGGAATGCGCACCGAACCGCCGCCGTCCGAGGCCGTCGACAGCGGCAGCAGCCCGCCAGCCAATGCCGCCGCCGAGCCGCCGCTCGATCCGCCGGGCGTGCGCGCCAGGTTCCACGGGTTGCGCGTGGTGCCGTAGACGCGGTTGCTGGTGAACGCGGTGTAGCCGAACTCCGGCGTGTTGGTCTTGCCGACGACGATGGCGCCGGCGCGCTTGAGCCGGGCCACCTGCACCGTGTCGCGTTGCGGATAGAAATCCTTGAACAACAGCGAGCCGCGCGTGTTGGGCAGGCCGATCGTGTCCTCCAGGTCTTTCACGCCTAAGGGCAGACCGGCCAGCGGTCCGACATCCTCGCCACGCGCGAGGCGATCCGCCACACTCTGCGCGTCGGCAAGCAACTGCTCGGCGGGGCGCAGGCTGACGAGCGCATTCACTTGCGGATTGATCGCCTCGATGCGGTCCAGCGTCGCGCGCATGAGCTCTACCGGCGATAGAGCTCCGCTACGAATCTGCGCCGCCAGGTCGACGGCCGGGGCGAAAAACAGATCGCCTGCTGGGGTGGGCATGACACACTCCTTCTGACTGCGCCGACTCGTAGCAAACGTCCGCGCCGCAGTCGACAGTTGCGAGAAGATGCAATGACAACATCGAGTCGGGGTACGGCCCGTGGCCGTTCGCGCTCGAATGGCTGCAAACGGTGGAAGCGCTCTGACCCGGCCGCGAGCCACGCGTCGCAAGCCGCGATTTCAACGGCCGGCAATCGCCTGCAGGACGCTGCCGACCTGACCGGCCAGCAGCGCCTCTCCCACAACGACGGCGTCGCACACCCCCTGGAGCGCGTTGTACTCTGCCGCCGAACGGATCTCGGCCAAGGCCACCGACGTGCGGTGGCACGGGAGCTGCTCTGCCAGTCGGCGTGTGTCCTCGAGGTCGAGGGTGCCGTTCCCGTCGGTGCATCGAAGTCCCAGCAGTACGTGCGCCCGGCGCAAGGCGCGTTCCACTTGTGCCTGGCCCAGCAATTCGAGGATCACTGCCATGTCTAGCGAATGGGCGGTGTCGACGAGCGTCTCGACGGCGGCGTCATCGAGATCCGCGAGCGGCAACACGGCCGCGTCCGCGCCATGCAAGCGGGTGTAGTACAGCTGGCTGGGATGAATGATCAGATCGTCGCGTAGGACCGGCGCCGTCGTCGCTTCCGCAATCGCCGCCAAGTCTTGTATCGACACCCCACCCGCCCCTGTGGCTACCGCCAGCGCCGCCACTTCGGCATCGTCACAGGCACGGGCGTGCGCCACCAACTCCGCCGTGGCCCGTACCCGGTCGGACTCGGTCTCGCGCGTGCTCAAGCGCGCGATGATGGCCAGTTCTTGTTTTTTCGTGCCGATGTGCAACGCAAAATCCCGGCGGCAGGGGCTGACGTTATCGAACGACTGCCCCGTCAGACGGCGGACTTCGTCTTCACTGGCAGCAAGCGCGCGCTGGCGATCCATGGGGTCGATACTCAACAGCTCCTAATTAATACTAGGTGGCTGATAGTCGATAGTCCATACTTACTGGCTGATAGTTATATTCACTGCTGCTCGGCGGTGAGTCCGAATGTCAGCCGTCAGACGGCCCGTTCGAGGGCCTCGGACAAGCTGCCGGCGGGAATCAGGCCCCGGTTGTCAGCGCTTCGACCCGCTGCATGAGCAAGCCGACTTCCTTGCCACCCTCCATCGCGCCTTCCATCCGCAGCTTGTTGTAGCGGACCGCATCCACCGTCCCCACCTTCTGCGTCAACACGTCGAACGCACCCTCAATGTCGGGGAAGATCATGTGGACGTACGGGCGGCGGCGCGTGTAGGTGCCGCGGCCGGCCTTGGTCTGGCCGCCGCGCATGCGCAGATACGCGGCCGGCCCGCCGCCCTCGACCGTCCATTGGAAGATACGATCTGGGCTGTTCTTGACCAGCTTCACCATGGTTTCGTCGCCGCCCTTGTTGAGCTGACTCAGGGCGTTCGAGACCATGTAGAGCAGCATCTTGACCTTCAGCGCCTTGCCTGCCGGGTCGGTCGGCACCGCGTTGGGCATCAGAACCTTCAGCTTCAGCAGGAACGGCACGACCCGCAGCAGGTTCGGGATGCCCGCAAGCCGTTTGAGCGACGGCAGCGCCGTGCCGCCCGCAAAGAACGTATTCAGATCCTTGAGCGTCTTGAACTTCACCGTGATCGACGGGTTCGGGTGCAGACCCTGCTTGACGTCGATGGTCCCGTCGCCCAGCTCGATCCAGGCGGCCCGGTCGCTGTCGCTCGCCGCGAACTGCACCACACCATTGGCCTTGAAGAGCAGCTTCCGGTACCGCGGTCGCTCCTCGGCCACGACCTTGACCAGCGGGAGGGCCGAGCGGAGAAAGATCCGCGCCCTCAGTTCCTGTGTGTGATCAGCCATCTCCGACAATCCTCTTGCTAATCCTCGTCCTCCCAGTTCTCGTCCTGCTCGAACTCGGCCCGCACCACCTCCGCGATCGCCTCCAGGATGCCGTCGGCGTCGATCTTGTAGTGATGCAGCAGGTCCTCGGGGTAACCGACGATCGAGAACTCGTCCTGGTAGCCGAGCTTGCGAAAGGCGCAGCCTTTGCCGCTCTTGGCGATCAGGTCCGCCACGGCCGACCCCAAGCCGCCGACCACGCTGTGGTCCTCAGCCGTGATGATGCGGCGTGTGTCCGCGACCGCCTTCAGCACTGCCGCCTCGTCGATCGGCTTGATGGTGTGCATGTCCAGCACGCGGACCGATACGCCGTTGGCCGCCGCCCGCGCCGCCGCCTCCATGGCGTGCAGCACCGTCACGCCGCACGCGATCACCGTCACGTCATGGCCGTCGCGCAGCTCGATCGCCTTGCCAATCTCGAAGTCGAAGTCCAGATCCTTATGCAGCGGCGGCTCGAAGCCGCGACCGATGCGGATGTAGCACGGCCCGTCCCACCCCAACACCGCTTCCACGGCCTTCGCCGTCTCGCGCGCGTCCGCCGGCGCGATGACCACCATGTTCGCGAAGCTGCGCATCACCGCCAGATCCTCGGTGCAGTGGTGTGTCGTGCCCGCCTGGCCGAACGACGTGCCGGAATGCGTGCCGATGATCTTGACGTTGCGTTTCTGGTAGCAGAGGTCCGTGCGCACGAACTCCGCGGCACGCAGCGACGCAAACACCGCGAAGGTCGAGATGACCGGGATAAGCCCGGTCTCGGCAATGCCCGATGCTACCGCCACCATGTTTGCCTCGGCGATCCCGAAGTCGAAGAACCGCTCGGGGATCTTCGCCTGGAACTTGCCGATCTTGGTGGAGGTCGCCAAGTCCGCCGTCATCGCCACGATCTTCTCGTTTTTCAGCGCCAGCTGCGTCAGAACCTCGCCGTAGATCTCAGCCTGCGTCATGTGGTCCGCGTCATCGACCGTCCATGTGAGTCCTTCAGCCTTCGCCATCACGACCTCCTCTTCTCGGCGCCGACCGTTACGACCTCTGGATCGATTCCAGAGCCTTCGCCCGCATCTCCGCGTCCAGGCCGCCGTAGTGCCAGGCGGTCTTGTTCTCCATGAAGTCCACGCCCTTGCCTTTGATCGTGTTGGCGATGATCATCACGGGCCGCTCCGTCTCCGCAAGCGCGGTGTCGACGGCGTCACAGATCTGGTCGAAGTCGTGGCCGTCGATCTTCAGGACGCGCCAGCCGAAGCTTTCGAACTTCCTGTCGAGCGGCTCCAGCGCCATGACCTTCTCAGTCGGGCCGTCCATGCACAACTTGTTGCGGTCCACGAACGCGGTCAGGTTTGTCGGCTTGTAGTGCCCGGCCGCCATCGCCGCCTCCCACACTGCACCCTCGTGGCACTCGCCATCACCAAGCACACAGTACGTCCGGTACTTGTGGCCCTGCACCCGGGCACCTAGCGCGATGCCGACGGCGAGCGGAAAGCCGTGGCCCAGTGAGCCGGTCGAGCAGTCCACGCCCCGGACCTTGAGGCGGTCCAGGTGCATCCCGAAGGGCGAGCCAGTCTTGTTGAAGTCCATCAGCAACTGGGGGTCGAAGTACCCCTTGTCTGCGAGGATGACCGCGTGGCCGATGCCGCCGTGGCCCTTGCTCAGCACGAAGCGGTCGCGCTGATCCCAATCGGGGCGGGACGGGTCAATATTCAGGTACCTGTAGTACAGCGCCACGAGGATGTCGTGCTGGCTGAGCGACCCACCGATGTGGGAACCGCCGCAGGTGTACGTCACCTCGACGATCTGCGCGCGCAGCTCGCGCGCCTTGTCCTGCAGTCGTTTGCGCTCCGCGGCGTCGAGCTTCGTGGGGGCTTTTGGGGGGTGCCACTGCGTGCTCAGGTTTTGCTGATTCTCGCGAAGCAAAGAGTCGTTTGTCAATTGCATGCTATTCCTCCCTTCCAAATGGCGCCAAAGTGGCCGGGGGGTCGGGCTTTCGTGCTCATTCTCTCAGCCCCCTTCTTTCTACCGCGACTCCGCTCTGTCAAGCAACTCCTAAGCTATGCCAATTGCCCCCATCCCGCCAGAAGAGACCAGCAAAACGCGGAAAGAAACCACCGCGACGCGAGTTCGCGGCGGGTGCTCCGTCATCCGAGGAGCATGCGGAGACGGCGAATCGTCAAGGGTTTGCGGTTCATCCTATCCCTACCATTTGACTATCAACTTCTAGCTATCCTTCGGCGTGTATTTGATCAACACACGACTTCCGTCCTTCAATCCGCCACGAAAGCTGTTCTCGTATCTGGTCCAGTCCCCACCGTATTTCTTCGCGTAGGTTTCGAACAGGACCGCATACACGTCAGGCTCAGTCACCACGGCGCCGGTTACCATGAACGAAGGACCGTCGGGCTTGCCGACGGCGATCTTCGCTTGGGGGCGGCCCGCTTTGATGCGGCGTACGCGCCAAGTGGTGGGCGGTGAGGCGACGTACACGGCGCCGTTGTGGTACAAGAACCAGATTTCCGCCGGCTTGCCGAGCGAGCCGTTCTTTCGCGTCGTGGCGATGTAAATGTACTTGCTGTTGGCCAGCTCGGTCTTGATGACCGGCGACAGCTCCGCCGCTACCGCACCGGGCAGCAGCACCGACAGGAGCAAGGTGCTGGCCAGGATAATCCGTGAGTTTGACCTTCGCATGAGCGTCCCTCCACCTCAGCGGGCCTCTGCTTTTAGTGCGTCTACCCGAGCAGTCAAGAGGTTTGGCAAAAAGGTAGTGATGCAACTGACCCACTACCGGCGAAAAGTCCGACAGGCTCTTAGGCTTCGCGAAGCGCCTATTCGCACCGAATCCTCAGCGGACTGCTGACTCAGGATGACTCAGCTGCTGCATGGGGCCGATTCACACAGGCGGTGAATCAAGTCGTGGAACACCTCGTAGTCCGGAGAGCGCGATTGCACGTGCAGGAAGGGTCGCGAGCTGACTCCCGCCTCGTCGGCGCCGGAGTCGTAAGCAGTGACCATGATCACAGCGGCATCGGGCCGCGCGCGATGAAGTGCATCCGCCAACGCCAGGCGGTCGGGGCTGGGATAGGAGTAGTCCAGTACCGCAACAGCGATGTTCGCCAGGGCCGTGAGCAACGGCACTTCCCCCGGCCCTGCATAGTCGCGGACGTCGTGTCCGTCGTCGCGGAGATTCTCGGCCAGGCCGCTCCGGAAGCATTGGTCCGTATCGACGAGCAGCACCCCAATGGCGCTACACGGCGGGTTCCTCGAAAGGAAGGTCGACGTGGAAGATGGTTCCATGTGGGTATCTAGCGGTGAACCCTATGCTGCCTCCGTGCGCCAGCACGATCTCCTTAGCAATGGTGAGGCCTAGACCCGAGCCATGTGCTTTTGTGGTCTCGAATAGACGGAAGACGTCCACCGTTTCCGGAATTCCGGGACCGGTGTCTTCAACCGAGATGCGGACGTTGCCAGGGGTGGGAATGGTCACCTTGAGGATCACGTGTCCAGGGCCGGGCTCAACGGCTTCCACGGCATTCTTCACCAGGTTATCGAAGACGCGATTCAACCTATCGGGATCGGCATGCAGCGTCGGCACGTCCTCAGGAGCCTCGAGCCAGAGAGCGATAGCCTGCGGCCGGGCAACTGGCTGCCAGCGAATGACCACCTCCTGCAGGAAATAGGGCAGATCGATGGGCTGGCGGCGCAGACGCTGCTCGCGCGAGAACTCTCTGAACTCGTTGATCAGGGCCTCGAGCCGGCGGACCTCAGAGACGACCTTTTCCGCCGAGCGCAGCACGCTCTCGCCGGTTTCGTTCAGCCGCACGCGGCGGAGCACCAGCTGCGCCTGCATGGAGAGGCCGGCCAGTGGGTTGCCGATGTCGTGCACCAGCTTGGCGGTAATAACGCCGATATCGGCCAATCGCTCGCGTTGGATCGAGCGGTTCTGCAAATAGCGCAGTTCGGCTTCGGCGCGGCGCCGTTCGGTCATGTCGGTGCAGGCGCCGATGAATCCGATGCGGTTTCCGGTCTCGTCGAGGATGCCATCGGCCCGCAACAGCGTGGGGACGATGCGGCCGTCTCCCGCCTTCAACTCCATCTCACCGCTCCACGAGCGGCCGCTGCGAATGGCCTCAGCAACCTCCTCGGCGAGCCCCTCCTTGATCAACAGCGCCAAGGGCCCGCCAGCAGCGTTGAGCCCGTCGATGGTATAGTTGTACAGATCGGCGAAGGCGCGATTGTGATAGATCGCGCGGCCCTTCATGTCGGCGATGCAGATGGCGTCGCTCGTGCTTTCGATCGCTTTGCTCATGCGGGTGAGCCCTTCCTCGGCACGCTTGCGCTCGACGAAATCGCCGATCTGACTGCCGACGGCCTCCAGCATCTGCAGCAGATCGTTGTCCGGCGATCGCGTGTCACGGCTGTAGAAGGCGATGACGCCGATCACGACGTTGCGGGCGCGTACCGGGAAAGCAAAGGCGGCGCGCAACCCCAGCTGAGCCGCGAGCGCGGCCCGCCGCGAATGCAGTTCCGTGGTGACGTCCGCCAGCCAGCCGGGCTGGCCACTCGCAAAGACGCGGCCACACAAGCCCTGCCCGCGTGTCAGCTTCAGGGTGCGGCTGACCGCTTCCAGCTCCGTCGTGTTGAGTGCAGGGTCGTGCCACGCGCCGCGCCAGCGCAGCAGTCCCGTATCGCGCTCGGCAGACCACAGCTCGCCGAATTCCCAGCCGGTAGCTTCACACATCGCCTGCAGCAGCGCCGGAGTCGCTTCCTGCAACGAGGCGGAGCCGGCGAGGAGACGGGTCACGGCGAACTGCGCCATCAAACGGGCTTCGGCGCGCTGCCGTTCGGTGACGTCCTGGCCAATGGCCAGCACAGCGGTTACGTTGCCGTCCTGATCCTTGAGGCTGTTGGCGTACCACTCGATCAGGCGTTCCGTGCCGGCCTTGGTAACGATCGGGTTGACGCGCGCACGCACATGCAGATCCTTCACAGCTTCCTCAAAGATCAGCCGGACGCGGGCCCGCTCGGCCTCCGAGATGAAGATGGAGAACCAGTCGGCACCTTTCACCTCTTCGAGACGATAGCCGGAGATCTGTTCCATGTAGCGGTTGAAGCGCACGATGCACCCCTGCCGATCGAGTACCAGGACGATGACCCGGGCCGTTTCGAGCATGCGTTCGGCGAAATCGCGCTCGCGCCGCAGGGCTTCCTCGGTTTCCTCACGGTCGGTGACGTCGCGGATAATGGCGGAGAAGGCGACATCGTCCCCGGTGCCTACCTCGGAGACGGAGAGTTCAATAGGGAAAGTCTCACCGCTCTTGCGCCGGGCACAAACTTTACGGATTTTGCCGATAGCCTTCGGGACTCCGGTGCGGTGATACATGCGGATGTACTCGCCGTGCTCGTCGCGATAGGGCGGCGGCATCAGCACGCCGAGGTCGCAGCCGAGCACTTCTTCCGCGTGGTAGCCGAACATGCGCTCCGCGGCCGGGTTGAACAGGGTGATGTGCCCGGTCGAATCGATGCTGACGATGGCGTCGCGAGCGGTATTCAGGAGCGCACGCCAGTGCGCCTCGTTCAGAAGCGGAGCAGGCAGCACCTCCGCGCCGGCAAGTTTACTCTTTCTTTTCATGGCTGCCATTGTGCGAAGTAGCCCAGGCGCCGCCCGCGATCAAGGGCGGAGGCCGGTCAGGCCGGGCGCTGACGGAGCGGCGCAAGTGAACCTCAAGCGCCGACTGTAGCGCGACCTGTCAGATCACAAGGTCCGCCTGGCTTCCCCTGAGATGACGCACGCCGGCCCGCATGTCGCCGAGCACCGGCCGTTTGACACGCGGCGATACCTGTGGCTTGTCTTTGATAGTCACCTCAGCGGATGGGTGCTGGAGAAACAACGTGCCGATCTACGAGTATATGTGCAACCATTGCCGGCGACCGTTCGAGGAGCTGGTGCTGTCGGCGTCCACAGTGGTGGTGTGCCCGCTCTGCAATGGCAAGAAGATCAAGCGGCTGATGTCGGTAGTCAACTCGCGCTCGCGCGGCGGTGGCGCCGCACCCGTGGCGGCAGGGTCGAGCTGCGGCGGCTGCACGCGGACAAGCTGCGGCGGGTGCAGCGGTTCTTGATCAGTGTAAGCGTCCGCCGATTACTTTGAGAGAGCCTTCTGCAAGGCCTACCCCTCAGTCCGGGGGTCGCGGGCTGCCGTGGCGCTCCAGCCGTAGCTGGCGGAGTTTCTCCTGCTGCGCCAGCGTCAAATCGTTCTTGATCCGGATCAGCAGCGTGAGGTGCGCCTTCTTGAGCCGCACCTCGGCGCTCATGACCTGGTCCGCTTGACGTAGCGCGGCCGCCTCGTCGACGTGCCCGGCCGCGAGCAACTTGCCGAGCTTTTCCGACTCCCGCTCGACGTCCCACTGGAGCGTGACCAGCACCTTCTCCGTCTCCTCCATCTGTTTCGTGATCGTCTCGCGTTGCTCGTCCGTGAGGCCGATCTCGCTCTGGTGACGCATGATCAGGCCGGGCGGAAAGACATTCTCAAGGAAAGACGGGCCGCCCATGCCTGGCGGGCCTGCCTCGATCGGAGGCTCGCTCGGCTGCGCGGCGGCCGCGTTCAGCAGCGCGGCGACTAACACAAGACACAGCGCAAGTGTCATACGGAGGTGGGTCATGCGTACGTCTCCCCATCCACGGCGGATTGCTTGTTCAGCGGCTCAGGGTCGAGGCAGCCGAGTCCCGAACCCGTACAGCCGAACGACGGAACGCTATCGAGAGCCTCCAGGCCCGGCGTCGTAAGCAGCACGTCCGTTGGCACATCGTAAGTGCCCAGCTCGGCCACCGTGACACGCCTGTGTTCGGGTGTCGGTGCCGGTTCGCGCAGGAGCCAGAGCACGAGCGCGGCAGCCGCGGCCAGTGGCAGCGCGGCACCGACGTAGCGCCAGGCGCGAACGTGGCGGCTGGCCCTGCGACCCACAGGGGGGGACGCGAGACGCAGGGCCGGGGGGTTTGCCGCCGCGTTGAGCTGTTCCGCCGTCGCGGTCTCTACGCTCGCGGGCTGGGGCACGGCCGCGAGGATGCGCTCGAGCAGCGCTGGGGACGCTGCGTGCGCGGGTGCGAGGTTGAGGACAGCATCCAGTTGCGCGCTCGCCTCGCGTCTGCGCTGGGCCTCCGCCGACTGCGCGAGCAGCGCACATGCTGCCTCTCGCTCTGCCGGCGGCCAGCGTTCCGGGTTCGCCCCGTAGGCATCGAGCAACTCGCCGAGGCGCGCCAGGGTCATCCGCGAGCGATCGTTCATCTGAGTGTCTTTACTCCTCTCCGAGCAAGTCCGGTAGGAGGGCGCGAAGACGGGTGCGTAGCGTGCGCCTCCCGCGCGCCAGCAGTGACTCGAGTGCCTCCACGCTAACGCCCATCACCTCTGCCGCCTCCGTGTTACGCAGTCCCTGGTAGTGGCAGAGCGTGATCGCGACACGCTGCTGGGCGGGAAGTTGCGCCAGGGCCGCGTTGACGTGGCGGCCGATGTCACGGGCTTGCATGCGCGCGACGAGCGGTGGTCCCGGATCCGTTGGCTCTGCGATTTCGTCGAGCGCCAGCTCGCGGGCACGCCCGAGGCGGTCGAGGCAGAGGTTGAGGGCGACGCGGTGCAGCCACGTGCTGAGACGCGCTGTCGGTTGCCAGCGGGACGCGTGGGTCCAGAGACGGAGGAAGGCTTCCTGCGCCACATCCTCGGCGCCGGTGCGGTCCCCGAGCACACGCGCGGCAAAAGCGACAACGCGCCCGAGGTGTCGCTCGAGAAGCCGGCGGAAGGCCTCTCGATCGCCTGTGGCGATCCTGAGCATGAGCATCTCATCCGAGTCCTCCAAGGCACGTCCGTCGAGTCGGTCGCCCGCCCCATGCACGAGGCGCCGGGGGGTGTGCGCCTGGTGCATGAAGGCGAATGCGAGGTCGGCGTTGCGAGATTAGCCGCGGAAAACGCCCAAAGCAAAGGCCGCAGCTATCACGGGCCCCAGGGAGGATGGCCGGGTCCCGGACCTGGGGGGCGGTCCGCCTGCAGCTCATCGAGACTGACGGCGCCGTCGCCGTTCGTATCGAGCTGCTTGAAATGTCGCTCTGTCATCTTGTCATGAACAAGCGACTCGAAGGTCTTGAACTCGTCCAAGGACAGCGTTCCGTTTCCGTCGGCGTCCGCCTGTGCAAACAGCGCGGCGCGTTCTGCCTCTATCTCCGCCGGGCTCGGGGGAGTGGGACTCTGGGCAAGCATCACCCCGGGGAACAGCAGCAGGGTTCCCATCAGGATGCATCGGCCGATTCGCATGTCGATCTCCTTTCTTGTTGTCGGGGCCCCAATTGACCCACACGCTTAAACGGCCGACGTGGGAAAATCCGTCGCAGCCACCCCTGCGGCGTGGCGAGCCACCAGCGCATTGAAATCTGGCGTGTTCGGCACCGTTGTGGGCTGCTGCCCGTCGCCCATGAGCACGACGTGTTCGAACGGCAGGAGGCCACGGGGAAGCCTGCCGCAGCAATTCCCATCGGCGGGAAGCTCCTGGGCCTGATGTACCTATATTGGGGTGCGGCGCATTGTGTGCCGCCTGGCATCTGGGTTGCACACCAAGGTCTTTTCGAGATGAGCCAGCTGAGCGACCTCATCGAGCCCAATAATCTGCGTCTGCTGTTCGGCGCCGGGAGTTTCCTGAGCGACCTGGTTGAGGACCTGCGGGAGGACTTGTCCTTTGCCCGAATACTCGGGCGAACCATACTGAGGCCGGCCGCGGCTGAGGCGGTACCGGGGAAAATCTTCCCGCAGTTTCGGCGGCGATCGGTTCCTGCACTGGAAGGGAAACGAGTTGGCCTTGTTGCTTCGGGCGGAAGCGGCGCCCTGGCCTCATTGTGCGGCGTTCGACGGGCATTCGAGGAGGCCGGGATCGAGGTGGCAGCCATCAGTGCCTGCTCGGGAGCGACACTATTCGGTGCGCTGTGGGCTTGCGGCCTGAGTGCGGAGGAGATGGCGACGTTCTGGCTATCGCTGAGGCAAGACGAGTACCTCGATCCGGATTGGCAAGCACTCGCACGAGCCGGGCTGCATCGTTTCCGAGACTTCGGCGGTTTCATACGCGGCACGGCGATCGAGCACGCTTTCCGGCGCCGGCTCGGTCGCCGCACGCTGGCTGATACGGCGGTGCCGCTGTACGCGGTGATGTGGAACGTCGATGAGAACAGGGTGGAATACTTCGGAACGAAATCGACGCCTAGACTGCCGCTGGCGACGGTGGTCCGAGCGGCCATCTCGATTCCACTCTTCGTGGAACCGGTGCGTATCGGCCGCCACCTCTATGGCGATGGTGGGGTCGTCAATATTTTCCCCGTCCGACCCCTGATAGACTTCGAGGAGCCGTTCGACTTCGTCGTTGGGGTCAACTGCTATTATCCGGAGAACTTCGCAGGTGAAGACCTCAGCGGCTGGCGCAAGCAGAGCTGGGCTATCCTGCGTGCCATAGGCCAGTTGCGCTCGTGCATCCACCTGGAATTGGCACGCGAGCAGATGAAACTCCTCGGACCGCGGTTAACCATGCTCCATCCGGTTCCGTACACCGAAGTGCGCGGAGCCAAGTTCTACGAGAGTTTTCTCGATCGCTCGCGCTGGCCGCGATTCATGCGCCAGGGCTACACGTGCGCGCGCCAGGCGCTCGATCGCCTGGCGCCAGCGGGTCGGGGGCGCGCGGCCCGAAACGATGCCAAATGAAGCTTTTCGCCCGATCCTGGACCAGCGTGCTCTCGAGGCCAGACTTTATCGCTAATGCCGGCGGGGGCATCTGCACAGCGGTTGAGTATCACGGCGGCACGCGAGCTCAGGCCTTTGCGGTAATCCAGGAAAAGATCGCGGAGAACACACAGCTTGTCCTCGAGCAGGCACGCGACCGGCTTGTCCTTCCGCAGGCCGCTGTCCTCGATCTGGCGCGCGCTCGCGTCCAGGAGGCCGCGGGGTATCGACGGCTTGACGCTTGCCATGCTCGATGTGGCTGAAACGGGAGGTACGTCGGCCGCGCCGGTGGGGCGCGACGCAATCCTGTACGTGCGCCAGCCGGACGGGGCCGTCATCTGCCAGCTCTGCGCCCACCGCTGTGTGATCCGACCGAGCCGGCGCGGTATCTGCTGGGTACGCGAGAATCAGAACGGAAAGCTCGTGACGCTCGTAGCGGACCGCGTCGTCAGCGTGAGCATCGATCCCATCGAGAAGAAACCTTTCTTCCACTTCTTGCCGGGAAGCCTCGCATATTCGCTCTCGACGGTTGGCTGTAACTTCCGTTGTCCGTTCTGCCAGAACTGGGAGATCGCGCAGTGGCCGCGAGAGCACACCGGCCCGGTCCCCGGCACGCCGACGACGCCGCGGAAGATCGTTGGCGCTGCGCGCGCCACCGGCTGCGCCGCGATTGCGTACACCTACACCGAGCCGACGATCTTCTTCGAGTTGGCGCTGGAGACCAGCCGCTTGGCGGCGGCGGCGGGACTGAAGAATGTATTTGTTACCAACGGCTACATGACGTCGGAAGCGCTCGACCTCATCGCGCCGGTGCTGCACGCGGCCAACATCGATTTGAAGAGCTTCACCGATCGCTACTACCGCAGGGTCTGTGGCGCCACGCTGGCGCCGGTGTTGGACATGATCCGGCGTTTGCACGAGCGTGGCGTCTGGGTCGAGATAACCACGCTGGTGGTGCCGGGCCGCAACGATTCCGATACGGAGCTGCGTGCCTTGGCCTCTTGGCTCGCGGCCCTCGATCGCGACATCCCTTGGCATGTGTCGGCTTTCTATCCGGCGTACAAGATGATGGATGTCCCACCGACGCCGATGCCTACGCTCTTGCGGGCCGCGCGTATCGGACAAGAAGCCGGGCTCCGTTTCATCTACATAGGCAACGTGTCCGGCGGCGCATGGAAGGACACGATTTGCCCGGTGTGTGGAGGGCGGCTGGCGAGGCGCCGCGGATTCACGGTGCTAGACTGCTGCATCGAAGATGATCGCTGCTCGGCTTGCCGCACACGGGTGCCCGGCGTCTGGAGATAGATCGCTTCGTACAGGACTGCACGAATAGCGCAGCGAATGGCGTGACCCTCGGCACGCCACGACTTTAATCGCGAGACGTGGCGCTGAAGAATGCGTCCGGTGTAAGCACCGGCACCGCCGTCCGCCCTTCGAAGTCCTTGGTGTTCCGGCGCTTGTGTTTCCGGACTCTTGGTCGTAGAGGATGACGTTACTCTGTGCCGTCAGATTGGGGGTGCCCCAATGGGAACTGGTCCGGCAGGTTTGACTCACACACAGGCGACCGCTGAGCCACAGCGCGGGCGCATCCTCAGCATCTTCGCCGTGCTGTTCATGCTCCTAGCGATATCGGATCTCCTGAAGCCGTTCGGTTTCGGAGGCAGCGAGACCGGCTTCGTCTTCCTCGGCCGGCGGCTGAGCGGTCCGGCCAATGCCATCATGGGGCCGTTGTTCGGGATCTTTCTGCTCATCTACGCCTTCCGCATTTGGCGCATGAAGCGTTCGGCGCTGGTGATGGGCTACCTCTACGCGGCGTACGTGATCATCAACCTCACTCTGTTCAACCTGAGAAATCCTGTCCCGCCGGGAATCGGCTATCTGATCTTCGGCATTGTCTACGCGATCGGCGGTATCGGCGTGTCGTGCGGCGCCGTGTACCTCCTTAGCCAACGCAGAGCGGTGTTGAAGTAGCGCACATTTGGATGAGGGAGAAACTGAGAGCGGCAGCCTCGTTGACCTGTATAGGTATGCTTGTGGAGCGCATTGCGATTTTTGCGGCCCTGCGCTGGGAGTGCGGGCCGATCTTGCGTCATCTACGGCGAGTCGAGCCCGGCTGCGTGGCGCAGTGCGCTTTCTGGCGGGGCGAGGCGCCGGGGCGTGAGATCTGGTTGATCAAGACGGCCATGGGCGAGCAACACACGGCAGCGGCCGGTCAAGTCCTGGAGGAAGCCGGCCGGCTCGATCTCCTCCTCTCCACCGGCTGCGCCGGTGCATTGTCGCCCGAATTGGTCTCCGGCGATCTCGCCATTGCGACGGCGGTGATCGGCAACGCCACCGGTGACCGCTACGAGACGGATCCCGTCCATCGGGAGCGCGTGTGTGTTGCGGCGCAACACGCGGCACTGCGCGCTGTCGTCGGCCCGGTATTGTCCAGCCCGAGGGTGCTCGCCAGTGTCGCCGCCAAGCAGGCGGCGGCGGTCAGCACCGGGGCGGTGGCCGTTGAAATGGAAGGCGCCGCCATCGGCGCCTTGGCGCAGCGGACGGGCGTGCCGTTCGCCTCAGTGCGGGCCATCCTCGACACCGCAACAACCGAGCTGCCCGAATCCGGGGACTTTGTCGACCCGGGGACGGGGACGGTCAAACTGCTCGGGGTAATGCGCCATCTGGCTCGGCAACCCGCGACGCTCTCTCAGTTAGTGGCGTTGCAGCGCATGATGACGGCGGCACAGCGCAGCCTAGAGAGGTTCTTCGCGGTCTGGCTCGCAAGCTGACTCTGGGGAAGGGCCAGTCGGTCACAAGAATCATTTTGTCACTTCCGACCTGGACGAGCAGCTGTGCTGGCGGCCGAGAGGCCGTATGACAAACGGACGTCAGCGGCGCAGGAATTCGTCCATCAGGGCGCGAAAAAGCAGCCCCTCGGACGTTGGCCGGGTTGCTGGGATGGCGCGGAGAGAATCGACGTACTCTGCCGGCAAGCCGTGCTCCTCAGCGCCGCTGATCACCGCCTCCATGTAACGCGTTGACGGTCGCAGGCTCGGATCGCGACGGTCCGAGGTCAGCGAGAATGCGGTCAGCGGCGGGGTCGAATCCGGCAGCGGCTCCACTCGAACGATGATGCGCTCGTAATTGCCGAGGAGCACGCCCTCCGTCAGCTCGATGTACCGCAAATCTTCCTCGCTGACTTCGTACGCTACCCCGAGCACGTGCGCTGCCGCATCCGGGATGATGTTGGCAAACGCCTCGCCGATGGGCACGAGCGGCGGCTTGTCGAAGACCAGACGCCATCCTGTAGCGCGCGCCGGCACGGCGCGCAGGAATTGGATCCCGCGCCGCCCCCGCAGCGTTGCGCTTTGCATGTTCGACCCGTACGCGAAGTACCAGACCGTCGTCATCGCAGCTGGTTCTTGCCAACGTTGGGCATCATGATCGTATCGCACGTCATTGCTCTTAACCGCCCGTGTGCTCGGCTCACTTCTTCTTCGCCGTGATCACGCTCCTGTGGGCCGCTACATCTCTGACGAGCGCATCAGTGAACCCTGCACTTGAAAGCATCCCTTCTACCTCTTCGATCGAGTAGCATCTTCCGACCGTCGAGTGCATGAGAAGGCATGAGTACTCGGCCACCGCCAGCGGGCCATCCTTGCTCTTGTCCAAATGGGTGTCAAAGATGGCAATCATGCCGCCGTCATCGACAGCTTTGTACGACATCTCCAGGAGCCGCCGTGCGGATTCATAGTCCCAATCGTGGAGCACGTTCGCGAACAGGTGAATGTCGTACCCCTCAGGAATCTCCTTGAACATATCACCGGCAATGACATGCACACGGCCGGACATCTTCTTCGATTCGATTGATCGCCGCGTCGCGCGGTCCACTGGGGCCAGCTCCAGAACAGTCGCCGCCATGCGGTCATTTGCCTGTGCCAGCACGCAGGCATACACCCCAGAACCCCCGGCGATATCCAAGAGCGACCGATACGTCCGGCAATCGAGTTTGGCCGCCAATTTGCGGGCCAGGAAGGCGCCACGACTGTCCATGGCTGCGGTAAACGCGTCGGCGAACTGCGCGTCCTTCATCGCCTCCAGCCAGTCTCGGCCGTCTCCCGTGCTCGACCAGCCGGCAGGTCTGTCGGTTTTCAGCACCTCACGGAACTCCCGGCATTGGGGGCGATTCTTCTGCGATGCGTAGTAGGGAACCAGGCTCCATGGCGTACCACTCACCAGATAATCCCTGGCAAGCGCGCTGAGTGAGTATCGACCACCGCGCTTGTTGACGAGGCGTTGCGCAAGAAACAGCGTCAGCATCACGTCGGCCGGCCGTGACGCAAGCTGCAGAGCGGCGCATATTTCCGCGAGACTTCGCGGCGAGTCTTTCCGAACAGTAAAGAAATCGAGGTACACGACAGCGCAGATGAGCAGATCCGAAGCGTAGATAGAGTCTCTGAACCTCAACAGCTCACTTGGATCCGTCCTGGGAAAATGTTCACTCACGGTTCACCTCTTTGCAGTCCGCAGGTTACTCCGTCGCAATCCAGGTCCATCGCGCCCCGCATCTTTCCAGCCGGTGCAGGCCGGCGGCTTCGGCGAGCCGGATCGCCTCGCGGTATTCGTTGCCGGTGATCGGCCGGTTCAGGCCCGGCATGTCAGCGGCCTTGAAACACGGCCGATACTGATCCATCACGTTGAGAAACGTGTTCGGGGAGATCTCGTTGGCCAGGAAGCGCACGATGTCCGCCGTGCCCGCGATCCCATCCGGCAAGACGAGATGGCGGACCAAGAGGCCGCGTAGGGCAACGCCATTGCCATCCAGAACCAAATCGGCAACCTGGCGGTGCATCTCCTTCACCGCCGCCTGATTGAGCGCCGGGTAGTTGCGCACCTTCGAACATCTTCGCGCCAGTGATACATGCGCATACTTCACGTCCGGCATGTAGATGTCGACCACGCCGTCGAGCAGGCTCAAACTTACCAGCGCGTCATAACCCCCGGTGTTGTACACCAGCGGGAGGCGCAGTCCATGGTTGGCGGCGATGGCCACGGCAGCCAGAATCTGCGGCACGACATGGGACGGAGTAACGAAGTTGATGTTGTGACAGCCACGCTCCTGCAGGTCCAACATCATGGCCGCGATCTGCTCGGGCGCGACCTCGCGCCCCTCTCCCAACTGGCTGATGTCGTAGTTCTGGCAGAACTGGCAACGCAAGTTGCACCACGAGAAGAAGATGGTGCCTGATCCGTGGCGGCCGACCAGACACGATTCCTCGCCGAAGTGCGGCCCGAAGCTGGCAACCACTGCCCGCTCGCCGCTGCGGCACACCGCCCCTTTCGTCGTCCGGCGGCGATTGACGTGGCAGTCGCGCGGGCAGAGGTCGCAATCTTCTAAGCGTGCCCACGCCTGGTCGACACGCCGCTCCAGTTCGCCGGTCGGGAGGTTCAAATACGCGGGCGCCAACGTGCTGGCCATGATGCCTTTATGCGAGCACAAAAGGCGTCGCCCTGCTACTGTCGCGCCGCGCCGCAGGCCGTACTACGCTGCGCCCGGTCACGCCCTCCCTCTTGGCGCCTCGGCCGCCACGCGTGTGAAAGGTCCGGACTGCCGGCTAGTCTTGCGGCTACGCGGCAGCCCGGAGAGTAGCGCAGTGCGCACTCACCAAATCCAGGAAGCTATCGAAGTCGATCGGCTTTTGGACATACGCTGTCGGTTCGAGAAGCGCGGCGTTGGCGTTGGCGTCGTGGTGACCGGAGTAAACCACCACGGGAATAGTGGACAGTTTCGGGTCCTGCCGCTGCTCTTTTCGGAACTGAAAGCCGTCCATACCCGGCATCATCAAGTCGAGCAGGATCAGCCCGGGTTTCAACCCGCTGCGCAGGCGCTTCAACGCTTCTGCACCATCGGCAGCCGTGTGTACGACGTATCCTTCAAGCTCCAGCAAAGACTTCATACATGCACGGCTGTCAGCATCGTCCTCGACGAGCAGGATGTGACGTTCGGCCCTCTCATTTACCGGGAGCGCGGCACTCTGCACCGTCACTGGGGCAGGAAGGATCTCGGTCTCCGCATTCGCTGTGGCGTGCCTGTTTTCAGCGTCGGCGGCGGCCACATACTCCTCGCTTTGCTCGTCGTGTCGATTCGGAGTACGGCTGTTTGCCCCCACCTGAGCTCCCTCGTTTTCCTGCACCATGCAACCACGAAAAGCAGCACCCATGCCACCTGGGACAGGAGTGTGTCTGCCGAGCGAAACCCCATGCCGGGGATACGCGAAGCCTAAGGGGATTGGAAATCTTACACAGGGAAAGGGCGTGAAAGACAAAGAAATCTTTACAACTCGCAATCCGAGCCCTTCGGTGAGCTGAACGCACCGAGAGCGGCATTCCGGTACGCAAATTGCCCTCCCTCCAGCGTCCAAATCTCTTGCGGCCCGCCTTGCCGCCAACCCCGTGCTCGGCATAACATGCCTCAGCATAACATGCCTCGGCGGAAAGGAAGCAGACATGGCGTCATTTGCGGGAGTCGATTACTACGGCCTGGACGAATTGCTGAGCGAGGAAGAGCGCATCGTTCGGAAGACGGCGCGCGACTTCGTCGAACGCGAAGCGCTGCCCATCATCGAAGAACACCATGCGCGGGAGACCTTCCCGCAGCACCTCATCCCACGCCTGGCCGAGCTCGGCTTCTTCGGCGCCAACCTGAAAGGCTACGGCTGCGCCGGCTTCAACAACATCTGCTACGGCTTGATCTGCCAGGAGATCGAGCGCGGTGACAGCGGTCTGCGCTCCATGGTGTCTGTCCAGGGGTCGTTATGTATGCACCCCATCTACGCCTTCGGCTCCGAGGCCCAGAAGCAGCGCTGGCTGCCGGAGATGGCCGCGGGCAAGGTCATCGGCTGCTTCGGCCTGACGGAGCCGGATCACGGCTCTGACCCGGGCGGCATGGAAACCCGTGCCCGTGGCGATGGCAATCAGTTCATCATCTCGGGCGTAAAGCGCTGGATCACCAACGGCAGCATCGCCGATCTCGCCATCGTCTGGGCGAAGACCACCGAGGGCATCCGCGGCTTTCTCGTCGAAAAAGGCACACCCGGTTTCGAGACCAACGACATCAAAGGCAAGTTCTCTTTGCGTGCCTCGATCACGTCGGAGCTGGTGCTCGATGAGGTCCGCGTCCCGCGCGAGAACATGCTGCCCAACGTGAGCGGCCTCAAGGGGCCGTTTTCCTGCTTGAGTCAAGCGCGCTACGGCATTGCCTGGGGCGCGCTCGGCGCAGCCATGGCCTGCTACCACACGGCCTTGCAGTATGCGAAGGACCGCCGCCAATTCGATCGCCCGCTGGCGGGCTACCAGCTGGTGCAACAAAAGCTCGTCCACATGGTGAACGAGATCACCAAGGGCCAACTGCTGGCCTACCGGCTAGGGCAGTTGAAGGACCAGGGCAAGGCGCGGCCCGAGCAGATCTCACTGGCCAAGCGCAACAATGTAGCTTACGCGCTCGAGATCGCGCGCCTGGCGCGGGACATCCTCGGGGCCAACGGGATCGTCATTGAGTATCCGATCATCCGTCACATGCTGAACTTGGAGACCGTAAACACATACGAGGGCACCTACGATATGCACACGTTGATCGTCGGGCGCGACATCACCGGCGAGGACGCGATTCGGTAAGCGCAGCGCGCCGTCGGTCCGGCCGCCTTTCAGCTTGGCATGCCGCTCACGCGCCGTGCGCTGTTAGGCCGCCCCGTGAGGGTAGTCGTTGACGATGTCGTTGATGGCATCTTCGAGCTCGTCGTCCGTCCGAACGACCAGCGCCTTGGCCTTCTTGCGGTCATAGGCGACGGCCCGTCGCCACGGTGCGTCCGCTTCCACGTCGCGGATGCACCGTCGCAGCACCTCGTGGACCAGCTCGGAGGTGGTATGGTGTTGCTGCCTGGCCAGGCGATTGACGGCTTTCACCAACGGGGGCGGCAGCGAGATCGCCGCCGGCCGGACGTCGCGTGATGCCCTCGTCGCGTGGCTCCGCTTTCGCCCCTGGCGGTTGGGGCTTTCGTTCTTTCTGCCCAATCATGGGGCTCCTCGTTCGGTCTTCGGGAGCTACGGGGAAACGCTAGCTTGCCGGCCGCGGGCGTGGACGGTAAGAAGCCGTCACGGTCAAACATTTATACGCGGTTAAAAGTTATGTGCGCCGCCATCATCCGCAAGTGTGTAGGGCCATTTCGCGTCCGGCCGATCCAAAATGGCCAAACGGGAGGACGGGGTCCTCCGACTCGCCTTGCTACCCCGAAGCATCGTTTTCTTTCGGTCATTGCACATTCCAATCTCAATGGAGGACGGTAATGAAGATGATTTCTGGCAGTCGTTCGATCCGCTTCGTTGGTTCATTGCTCGTCGAGGGGCTCTTGGTGGCTCTGGTGGCATGCGCGCTGGCGATAGGTACGGCGGGAAGCGCGAGAGCCGACAATTCCCTCGTGAGCACCAGCCTTGGAACCGTCCACGGCATCCTGACATCCAACCTCCGCGAGTTCCTCGGCGTGCGCTACGCGGTCGCGCCCGTCGGCAACCTGCGTTGGGCGCCGCCTCAGTCTCCTTCTTTTTCATCGACGACGATTCAGGCGACTCAATTCGGCAGTCCGTGTCCGCAGGCCGCGACGCCGTTTGGAACCGCAGGCACCAACGAGGATTGCCTGTTTCTCAATGTGTATACGCCCAACCCCCCGGGGTCCCGTTTACCGGTTATCGTATGGATCCACGGCGGCGCGTTCGTGGCAGGCGAAGGCAGTGACTACGATCCCACTGCGATGGTCACGAATAACAAGGTGATCGTCGTCACGATCAACTATCGGCTGGGCGCGCTGGGATTCCTCGCCCAATCCAACCTGACCTCCAACGGCTCATCGGGCAATTGGGCCTTGATGGACCAGCAGCTTGCGCTCAAGTGGGTGCAGCAGAATATTGCGAACTTCGGCGGCGATCCCAACAACGTGACGATCGCGGGCCAGTCCGCCGGCGGGATGAGCGTCTGTGCGCAGATCGCATCGCCCAGCGCGCACGGCCTGTTCGCGAAAGCGATCACCGAGAGCGGACCGTGCACCTTCCCGTTCGTAACACAGGGACAGGCGGAAACTAGCGGCGCCAACTTCGCGGCCGCCGTCGGATGCAGCGACCAATCGGCGTCATGCCTGCGCTCGATGCCCGTTTCGACCATCCTGACGGTGCAGCAGGCCGTCTTCACTCCCGGCAATTTCACCTCGTTCGCGGCGTTCGCTTTCAACACGGGCGGCAGCATCCTTCCCCTGCCGCTGGCAACAGCCTTGGCCACCGGAGCCTACAACCACGTGCCGGTGCTGGAGGGGACGGACCAGGTCGAGGGCCGGCTCTTGATCGCGCTGGTCTTCGACTTCCTGGGTTCGCCGCTCACCGCCGCGCAGTATCCCACCGCACTCCAGGAGCTGGCTGAGGTCATCGTCGCGCAAACCGGCGTGATCCCGGGAACCCCCGGATTGGGCAATCCGGATCTGATCGCACAGGAGATCGAGGCCGAATATCCAATCAGCCACTACGCGACGCCTGAGGAGGCGTTCGCTACGGCCTTTGGCGACTCGACCTTCAGTTGCCCGGCTGACATTGCGGATGAATTGCTGTCGCTCAGTGTTCCGGTGTTTGCCTATGAATTCAACGATGCAAACGCCCCGATGCTATACCTTCCGCCGGTGTCCAGTTTCCCCTACAACGCCACCCATACGACTGAGCTGGCGTTTCTCTTCAAGGTTAGCGGCCCATCAATTTTTCCATTCACATTCACCGCCAGCGAGCTGACGCTGGCGACCACGATGAAGGATTACTGGACTCAGTTCGCGAAGACTGGGAATCCGAACAAATCCGGCGATCCGCTGTGGCTGAATTACAACGCCCTTACGGACAATTTCCAGTCCCTGGTGGCACCGAAGCCGCAGATCGAGCTCGATTTTTCGCAGGAGCATAATTGTAGTTTCTGGACGGCCATTCTCGCCCAGGCCGCGACCGGTCTCTAAAGGTTGAAGGCGGCTCAAACCCGCACCGTTCGCGTTTCACGAAGACGGTGACGCCCGGCGACATGCCGGGCGTCACCGCGTCTCCGGCGATGACAAACCAGCCCGGCGAGTTCTCTGTGATCAAGAACCGCCCGCTTTTCAGGACAAGTGGATTCCGCTGAGCTATGCGGATCAGATCGTGCGCGGCTCGTTCGAGTACGCGCTCAACGAGATCGTGGAAGAGCACCTGGATCTGAGCGTGTTCGAGTGGCGCTACCGCAACGATGAGACGGGGCGGTTGGCGTACGACCCGAAGATGCTGCTCGATCCGATCCAGAAAGAGATCGCCCCGTGGCTTGGAAATGTCGAGCAGATCGACCGTTAGGCCGCTGATCGAGCGGGGACGCGGCAGTCGCGCCCGCATCGCCGGCGCTCCGCCCGTTGACCGGTGCAGCCCGTGCGGACCACCCTGCCCCTCGTAACAACACCATTCGGATTGATCTTGTCGTGCCCTCTGACCTCGCCTTTTGCGAGCCGAGCGAACTCGTGATAGGGGAGCGAAACCGCGATGCTGATCCGATTAAGAAACTCGATCTCCCGGCCGGCGGGAATTCCAGGTATGTAACGCGGCGCTCGATGAAAGTTCTTTATTTCGACGCGTTTGCGGGCATCAGCGGCGATATGGCCGTCGGCGCCCTGCTTGCACTCGGCCTGCCGCTCGATCATCTGCGACAAGCGCTTTCACAGCTCCCCCTCGGCGAGTATCTGATCTCTGCGACGCCGCAGCAAGTCCACGGCATCACCGCGACAAAGTTCCAGGTGCAGGTCGCCGCAGCGGGGCAGACGCACCGGTCGTTTCGTGACATTCGACAGATGCTGGACGGCAGCACACTCGAGCCGGCAGCGAAGCAGTGCGCCATCGGCATCTTCGCCAAGCTCGCCGAGGCCGAGGGCCGCATTCATGCGGTGCAGCCGGACGAGGTTCAATTCCACGAGATCGGCGCGGTCGACTCCATCATCGACATCGTCGGAACCGCGCTCGGAATGGCATGGCTTGGCGCTGAGCGTGTGTACGTCTCACCTCTGCCCCTCGGAACCGGCCTGGTGCAGTCACAACATGGGACGCTGCCCGTCCCCGCTCCGGCAACGGTGGAGTTGCTGCGCGGTTTCGTGACCCGTCCGGGCGACGGCGAGGGCGAGCTCGTGACCCCGACAGGCGCCGCCATCATCGCCAGCCTCGCTTCCCCCGAGCGCGTGCCCGCGCTGCGCCTCCAGGCTAGCGGATACGGCGCCGGGCAGCGGAGACTGAAGGACAGACCGAATCTGCTGCGCGCCATCCTCGGACAAGTGGTCGCATCGATTGAACGAGATGACGTGATTGTCATCGAGACTAACATCGATGACTACAATCCCGAGCTGTACGAATATGTCATCGATCGGCTGTTCACCGCCGGGGCGCGCGACGTCTACCTCACGCCGGTGCACATGAAAAAGAACCGCCCGGGTGTCCAGCTCACAGTGCTCTGCAGCGAGATTGACCGCGATCATGTGGCCGGGATCGTCTTGAGCGAGACCTCGGCGATCGGCCTGCGCTATCACAGCGCCCAACGGGTCGTGTTGCCACGAGAGATGCGGGAAGTGACAACGCCGTACGGGACCGTGCGAGTGAAGGTCGCCCGGAGCGCAGACGGCCACGAGAACATCGCCCCGGAATACGAAGACTGCAAAAGGCTCGCTCAGATCAACAACGTGCCGATCAAGCTGGTCTACCAGGCGGCGTTGGCCGCCGCCCTAGGCTCAGGCCGGAATAAGTAGGTCGTCGAGGTGCAGACACGTGGCAAAGCAGTCAGCAAGCCGCTGCCGCACCAACTCGGTCGCGCTGAGCTCGCCGAGGAAAGGCACAACGCCGAGAGGAGGACCCAGCAACCGGGTAAGGACCTCGACGTTCGAGCATGCGGCCTCGTCGTTCTCCGATCGCGGGAAATTCACCACGTATCCCAGCACGAGCAATCCGATGGACTCGGCGTAACGAATCGTCAGTAAAGCATGGTTGATCGCACCGAGCCGTGAGCCGACGACGACCAAGACCGGAGCAGCGAGGCGCCTCGCAAGATCGGCGTACGTGGCCGCGTCCGTTATGGGCACGAGCAACCCGCCCGCGCCCTCGACCAGCGTGAAATCGTGAGCGCCGGCAATGCCCTGGTAACAGTGGACCAACCGCTCCAAGTCGATGTCCACTCGCTCCCGTTCCGCTGCTAGTAGCGGCGCGAGCGGCTGCCGCAGGGCATACGGACAAATCGCGGTCAATTCGGACCGGCAGCCCGAGAAGAATCGGAGAATGCTGGCGTCCTCCGGAACAGGTCGCCCACCCATCCCCAAGCGGCAGCCGGTCTCTACCGGCTTGCACACCCCCACGCTCAAGGCCCGGGCACGGAGGGCGGCTGCGATACCAGCCGACACTGTGGTCTTACCGACCCCGGTGTCGGTGCCCGTCACAAAGATGCTTCTGAATCGCAATTGACCTGCCCCTCGCAGGTCGAAGCTGGCCAGGAGAGCCCGAACAGAAAAGAACTCACACTGCAATCAGTCCAATAGCGCCCACAACGTCCACGCAACGATTCCCCACAATCCCAGACTGATCAGGGCACCGATTACGAAGCCGAAGAAGGGAATGTTCCGAGTTTCCTCGGGCGCCAAATCGTCAGCAGTCCCCGCCGGTTGATCGTAGGTCAGTTGCATTCAAGCCTCCCACCTCCTGAGAAAGCAATTCACATGCCGCCCAAGAACAGTGTAACGAACGGCACAGCTGAGTCAATGCAGCCCGCCTTCGAAAGAGCGGATTGCAAGAAGTGCCCTAATCTGGAGACCCGAGTTACAAAAGCGGGACAGCTATGCCGTGGTCGCGCGACCGCCGGATCAAAAAGCCTCTGTCGCCTTAGCAATTGCCTCCCGTGTAACCGAACAGAGGAAATCCAGTTCGTCTCCCGTAATACAGAGCGGGGGCATCAACACAATCACGTTCCCGAGTGGTCGCAGAATCACGCCGCGCCGTCGCGCCGCGGCGATGGTTCGCATGCCGACTCGATCTGACGCGTCAAATGGGTGTCGTGTGTCACGATTTCGCACCAGCTCGATTCCGGTCATCAGCCCCCACCGTCGTATATCGCCGACATGGGGTAGCGCCGCAATGTCCGTGAGCCGCTCCTGTAGTTGTCGTGTGCGGCGATGGACGTTTTCAAGCACTCGTTCGTTCTCAAACACGCGCAGGTTGGCGAGGGCAACGGCGCAGGCCAGCGCATTGCCGGTGTAAGTGTGGCCGTGGAAGAAGGCAGTGAAATCTTCGTACGGGGCCAGAAAAGCGCGGAAGATTTCTTCGGTCGCAAACGTCGCCGCCAGCGGGAGGTAGCCGCCGGTGATCCCCTTTCCCACGCACATCAGATCCGGCGTCACCTGCTCGTGCTCGACCGCAAACATCTCTCCGGTGCGGCCAAAGCCGGTGGCCACCTCATCGCAAATCAACAGCAGGCCGTTCACGCGCGTCAACTGCCGGAGCGCACGGACATATCCCGGAGGCTGCGACCACATTCCGGCGGCGCCTTGCATGAGCGGCTCGATGATCACGGCAGCAATTTCGTCACGCTTGCCGCGTAGCAGCGAGTCCGCCTCGGTGAGGGCCGCATCGAGCGCGTCTTGCTCACTCAAGCCGCGCTGCCAGCGGTAGACATGCGGCGGGTTCAGCCGGTGAGACGGAAACAGGACGGGCTTGAAAAAGCGGTGGAAGGTCTCGGAATAGCCGACACTCACCGCTCCGAGCGTGTCACCGTGATAAGACTCCGTGAGCGCGACAAAGCGTGTTCGCTGCCCCTCGTCGCGGAGCTGCCAGTATTGCAGGGCCATCTTCAAAGCAATCTCCACCGCGGTGGCTCCAGCATCGGAATAAAACACCCGGGTCAAGCCCGGCGGCGCCATCTCGACCAACTGCTTTGCCAGCTCTATCGACGGCACGTTCGCCAAGCCAAGGAGAGTGGAGTGCGCAATCTGCTCCGATTGCTCACGCAGGGCTCTGTCCAGCTCGGGGTGCCGGTGCCCGTGCACATTGCACCAGAGTGATGATACCCCATCCAGGTAGCGCTTGCCGGACACGTCTATCAGATACGCACCCTCTCCGCGGGCGATAATCAGCGGCTCCTCTGCAAGCCACTCTTGCATCTGCGTGAACGGATGCCAGACATAGGCATGGTCCCAGGCCGCAAGCTCGGCGGCGCGGTATGCGCTCACAATTCCTCCGCGAATACTCGGCTAAAGGCCTCGACGGCAAACGCTAGATCCTCCGCCTTGTGGGTGCTCATCGGCGTCACGCGCAGTCGAGCGGTGCCCGCGGGAACCGTCGGCGGCCGAATTCCCTGGACGAAGACCCCTTCGCTAAGAAGCCGCTCCGAAATCCGCACAGCGTGCCCCGAGTCACTGATGAAGACCGGCAGGATATGGGTTCCTCGCGCACCCACGCGCAACCCGAGCTGCTCAAACGCACTGCGAAGATACTCCGCATTGTCGTGCAACCGTTGGCGGCGCTCCGCGTCGGTGCGGGCGATTCGAAGGGCCGCAGCCGCCGCCGCAACGACCGGCGGAGGCAATGCTGTCGTGTAGACGAAGCTGCGGGCGGTGTTCAGCAGCCAGTCGGTCACCGCACGGCTGCCGGCGACAAACGCGCCGAAAGTCCCCAGCGCCTTGCCCAAAGTCCCCATTTGCACCGCGACCCGGTGCTGTAAGCCCTCGGCCGCGATCACGCCGCGTCCCTCCGGACCCACGACGCCGGTCGCATGCGCCTCATCCACCATCACCATCGCGTTGTAGCGCTCGGCTAGGTCGCAAATCGCCGTTAGCGGTGCCCTGTCTCCGTCCATGCTGAACACCGACTCAGTCACGACGAGCCGCCGCCGCGCCACCGTCCCCGCCAGTAGTGCGTCCAGATGCTCGACGTCGTTGTGCTGGTAGATGCGGATACATGCTCCGGACAAGCGACAGCCATCGATGATGCTGGCGTGGTTCAGTTCGTCGCTGAACACTGCGTCCCCGTTGCCCACCAAGGTGGTGATCGTGCCGACATTCGCGTGGTAGCCCGAGTTGAACAGCAGTGCGGCGTCGGTACCCTTGAACGCCGCCAACTGCTCTTCCAGTTCGCGATGCAATCGCATCGATCCCGAGATCAGCCGTGACGCGCCGGCGCCGGCGCCGTAATCGACAGCCGCTTTAGCCGCTGCTTCGCGCACGGCGGGATGATTTGCCAGGCCGAGATAGTTGTTCGAGCACAGGAGCAGTGCCCGGCGGCCGTCCACGGTGACCCACGTGTCCTGGGCACCATCGATCCACCGGATCCGGCGGTCCAATCCCGCAGCCCGGCGGGCCTCGAGTTCGCACCCGGCGAAATCGTCGATGACCATCGGCGCTCGACGATTAGACGGGCCCGCTAGGACTGTCAACGCTTCGAGAGATTGGCGACTCGATTACGAGCACCGCTTTGCTGAGCACCAAATCTTCGCGCCACTCGCCACGAACGGAAGGCGGCGGCGTTTTGGAGTGCGGGAGCTTGCTCCCGCTCTCGGCTTGAGCCGTTGGCTACGCGGCGAAATCAATGACCTCGACCTTCGCGCCTTTCGCCCTGGCTTGTTCGACCAGCCCTTCCAGGTGGGTTGCCCTGGCGTCATCGATCCAGGCCTCGCCGCATTGGCTGCATTCCTGTGCGGGCACGTGCCGCACGACGACGACCCCCTCACCGAAATCCGCGGTGAAGGTAGTGGTTCCGGTCTGCAATCGCCCTCCACACAGAGGGCAGTCCGCTGCACTACTCGTCATCCGATCTCCTCTTGCTCGCCTTCTTTCGGGTCTTCAGATTCGGCTCGAAATGGCTTTCGTCAGGCTCATAGGCCGTGATCACGTACGGCGTCCCCTGTCCGCGTCGGTCCCACGCCACGACCGCGTGGATAGGGCGGCCGTCGACCACGGCGTGAAGCAGGCCACTCGGATACGGGGTGCTGGTTGGATACTCTTCAATCACTTCGCCGTTGAGGATAACCTGCTTGACGTGCGTCGTCGACAGACGACGCTTGGGCATCCGTTCCAACGCGTGCATGCGCCAGCGCAACCGGCCTGACCGCACCGCGTGACGGATGGCTTCGAGGTCGAACGCCTTCGCCATGAGCGCGCACAAGATCACAGACTCGGCCCGATGTACATCCTCAAGCTGTCGTCGGAAGAGGCGATCAGGTGAGTTTCGCCAGAAGTGGTAGCCGAGGCCTCCGAGCAGACCTGTTGGAAAATCTCAGGATTGCGGCGCGGTGATGGAACACTGTTCGTCCCCCCCATGAATACTCGCGGTTTTCCTCCACTTCGGGAGGCCGTTTGGCGCCTTTGCAGGGGGGGCCGACAGTTTGCGTTTGCGCCTGGTTGAGCGCCGTCTGCCTTTAGCCGTTCTTACGTATAACACGCATGCGCCGCAGTCCTAGCAGTCCGACCACACCGAGAGCTACGCCGAGCACCACCATCATGCGCTGTGACAGCAATGGGACGGCTGGCAGTTGCCGCACAATAGCGTCCGGGCTCACCAAGCTCGGATCAAAGCACCCGTCCGTATCGTAGATGATCTGTCCTGGCTTCAGTGGGACAGTGAGCAGGCAGCTGTAGAAGCCTTGGCTCTTTGGACAGGTGGCAATCCGTACATCGTTGCCATCATGACAGACCGGCGGCGTTTCGGGACCGCAGTCAAACACCTGGATCGGGTTGGGGTTGCTGCACGTACCGCAATTCGTGCCGACGCAGCAGTCCGCATTTCCTCCGCACTGCTTTCCGATGCTGGGACCACTCACGCACGTATCATTCGGACAATCGGGCGACGTCGTTCCGCTCACCGATGTCGAACCCGCGAACGCACTGGTTGGATCAATGACAATCCCATGCGGCGGCGGGGTGTTTGTGGCTGTCGGTGTAGGCGTGGTCGTTGGTGTCGGTGTGTTCGTCGGCGTAGGTGTCACTGTCGGAGTACTCGTCGCCGCCACAGCCATCACCGGTGCCGTTGCAGCACTGGCTTGCATTGGTATCGCACGTGGCGGAATAAGCGCAGTCAGAATCGTAGTTGCACGTTCCACCATCGCCGCACCCGTCGGGGCAGTCGCCGCCACAGCCGTCACCGGTGCCGTTGCAGCACTGGCTTGCATTGGTATCGCACGTGGCGGAATAAGCGCAGTCAGAATCGTAGTTGCACGTTCCGCCATCGCCGCACCCGTCGGGGCAGTCGCCGCCACAGGTGGAGTCGCTACCCTCACAGCAAAAACCACCATTGAAATTCAGATCGCAACTACTGTAGTCTGGAGCGCAGTCCAAAGAACTACTACACAGCTGGCAAGTCTCACCGTCGCAGAAACCGCTGCAACAATCGGAGTTGCCCGTGCAGCTGTCACCGTTCGGAGTTGAGCCGTGGCAGATAGAACTCCCTTGCGCGGTGGGTGCGCGCGCCAGCAGAAACAGCGCGCACAATGTCCCCGCGAGCGCGAAACGCACGCAACCCGTTGGACCGCCCAGCATAGCGCGGGTCCTCTACTACGGAATTGCTCGCTACGTCAAGGGAGAGTTCTCGGCTGTGTTAGAAGCACCGGAGATGTCCGGGGGTATAAGCAGTTAGAGAGGTCCGCCTTAACCGGCTACGCCGTCGCCGATGGAGCGACGGATACGGCGAGAGGTGAAGGCGATGACACGCAAGGAA